>Ga0172378_10000682_pt1 | contig 30186 bp, 28 predicted proteins | sample GrowelOW332metaG_FD_119755 | JGI IMG/M metagenome (GOLD analysis project Ga0172378, IMG submission 119755) | Groundwater microbial communities from an aquifer near a municipal landfill in Southern Ontario, Canada - Pumphouse #3_1 metaG | ecosystem: Environmental > Aquatic > Deep subsurface >...
AGCGGAAGATATTTTCAAAAGGACCGGAGTGCGTTTGGAAATCATATCTGGAAAAGAAGAAGCGCAATTTCTGTTTGTCAACCGCGAAGATCTGCTGGCGAAGAAAGGATCGTCGCTACTGTATATAGATGTGGGAGGCGGTTCAACGGAAGTTTCATACATCGTTCGCGGAATCCCCCTCAAATCGGACTCATTCCGCATTGGAGCCGTGAGGAGTTTAAAAGGGAAAGTGACACCTGCCGAACAAAATCGATTGGCCGTATTTCTTTCGGAAGTCCCCGCAAATTCCGAAACGCGTGTAATTTGCACTGGCGGAAATATCGAGAAACTCAAGGAACTCTGCGATTCCAATGAAAAAAATCGAAACTTTTCGTGCAAAGAATTAAAAGAAATTTTAGATAAGTTAAACAAGCTCTCTGTTGAAGAGCGCATAAAAGAATTCTGCTTGAAGCCAGACCGAGCCGATGTCATTGTACCGGCAGGAAAAATTTACTACTCTATTCTTAAAAAACTAGACCTAAAAGAATTTCAAGTTCCCAAAATGGGAGTTTCCGATGGAATTCTCCGATCTCTTGCTGAAAAGCACAAGAATGCTACAGAGCCCCGTTTTGTATAAATTATCGATTGGAGCCCTTTACAAGCATCGGAATCGCACTTTCAAAATTCACGCCATAGTTTCGCGCATTTGGATCGTTGATCGTAGCTTTAATGGACTCGAGCGTATAATCGACAGAGAGCGCTAACGATTCTTGCAGTGAAAATCCTTTGACAAGCGCGCCTGTAAGCACAGATGCAAAAATATCGCCCGTGCCGTGGAACCGTTGCGGGATCCGTTCGTTGAATGCCTCCACAAATTTTCCGGTGGTGCTATCGTATGCAGCTGCGCCAATTTCATCTCGGTTAAAGCGGATTCCCGTAAGAACGGGCTTTTTAACACCGAGGCCGGAGAGCTTGACAAGAACATCCTCAATATAATCCTCGCTGTATCCCTTTTCTTCAAGATAAGGAACTTTGAGCATATAAGACGCTTCTGTTAAATTGGGGGTAATCACATCGGCTTTTTTGCAAAGCGAACCCATCAATGCAGCAAAGTCTTCATTGAATCCAGAATAGAAAGTTCCATTGTCACCCATTACCGGGTCTACTAGGAAAAAGTTGTCTTTGGTTTTGAAGAGCTTGAAAACTTTAGCGACAAGGTCAATCTGTTGCTTGGATCCGAGATACCCTGTATAAATGGCATCAAAAGCATAGCCTTCTTTTTGCCAATGTTCCACTATCGGCAAAATATCACTCGTCAAATCGCGAAAAGTAAAACCTTTGATGGCCGTATGCGTAGAAAGAACAGCCGTGGGGATAACAGCCGCTTCTATATCCATTGCAGACAAAATTGGAAGCGCGACGGTTAAAGAACATTTGCCAAGGCAGGAAATGTCTTGAATACTGACGACCCGTTTCATTTTATATTTCCTTCTTTAATTGATTCTATAAACTCAAGAATCTTTGAATTTGTTCTATCGTTCAGGTCCTGCTTTGTTTCAAAAAGAGGATCGCTTAAATTGTTTTGTGCTTCACCACAAATATCAATGCCGAAGATACTTGCTTTTTGTGACATCTCTTGAATTGATTTCAAGATTATATCTAAAGAAAGGTTTCCTTGATCCCAATTCGTTTCGGCTTCCGCTTTGCCAAGTACGTCCTTGTCTATGGATATATAGATATTTTCTCCGAACAATCCGCTGGGTATTAAAATGAATTTTTCACATTCTTTTTCTGTTTGTACAAAAACTTTGTTACCGTATTCTTTTCCAATTTCTTTTGCATGTTCCTCGCTTACGCCAAAAAGAAAGACTTTAGAAATAAACGGATTCGTATCAAGCACGCTTTTTATCCAGCTTCCACAAGAAAGGACATCTCCAAATATCGGTTCCTGCATGTCGGAATGGTGGTCGAATACTACTAAATTAAACTCTTTCTGAATTCTATCTGTCCAGAGCCTGCTAATATAATGGTAATTTCCGCTGTCTATAAAATGGATCCCATCTGCGGGAAAGCTTTGAATCAGTTTTTTGATCTCTACTTCCGCTCCGCTATCCAAGTAAGAATCAGTGCCGCTGATTTGCGAGCAATCCAGCCATTTAAAATTTTTCCTTTTATAAAATTCTTGACCGGGATAGATGCCGGAAAAATTCATAATAAGGGGAGGGCTCTGCATTACGCCGTTTCCCCTTGGAGCCGTTGAATCTTTGCCGTAAATTGAATATTGCGGGGCGTTTCAAGTGAATCGAATTTGACAATGTATGAAGATGCGGCACTATCAATTGAAACGATAGTCCCTTTGCCAAAAACGGGATGCAAAATATTATCGCCTACAAAAAAGAGGTTGCTCAAAAGATTCATTCTGTCGATGTCTTCTAAAATTTTAGCAAGCGCTTTTTGCTTCAACGTTTCTGGAAGGGGCCTTACCAAAGTCAGATTACTTTCGCCGGCCTCAAAAATAAACCGAGAAGGATATTTGCAAATCCCCGCGCCTTCGCCGTTCTCATTTTCAGTGATGAAAAGTTGCTTTTTTGCGCGCGTAAAAGCGACATAAGCAATGCGGCGTTCCTCTTCCATTTCCTCGGGCGTTTCCACTTGAGCGCTTGGGAAAACGCCTTCATTTAACCCAGTAATGAAAACATAGGGGAACTCAAGTCCTTTCGCGGAGTGAATGCTTAGAAGCTTCACGGCATTTTCGCGTTCTTCTTTATCCAAATTTCCATAGAGGGCTATTTTGGAAAGGAAATCATCCAAATTGGCGTCCGGATCCTTGCTCGCCGTTTCAATGGTGCGCTTGAATTCCGCAATGTTATCTAACCTGTCCTGATCCGCTTCCAAACGTATAAATTCACCATACCCTGAAAGATCCATGATCTGCTGCAAAACATCATCGAGCTTTTTTTCTGCCAAATTCTTTCTCGTGGTGAGAATAGCATTAGCGTATTTTGCGGCACCAGTCCCCTTGAAGAACGCACTATCCAAATTTTCTAGCAAAGCTTCAAAAAGCGAAACCCGATTAGCGTGGGCATACTCCTTGAGCATCTCCAATTTTTTCTTGCCAATTTTTCTCCCAGGCACATTGATGGTACGCAAAAAGGCGATATCGTCTTGTGCTGTGAGCATCCGCAAATAACAGACAACGTCCTTGATTTCTTTTCGCGCATAGAAGGAAATCCCAGAAAGGATGCGGTAGGGAATTCTTTTCTGGATCAAGCATTCTTCTATAGCACGCGAAAGAAAGTGCGCCCGATAAAGGATGGCAATATTCGCGAGGGACACTCCGCGTTTTACTAAAGATTCGATCATTTCGGCAATCCACAGGGATTCTTCTTTTGAATTTTTCCCGTGAAAGTACAAAGGCTTTTCACCTGAGGCACAAACTGCGTGAAGTTCTTTAGGAAAACGTATTACGTTATGTGAAATCAGTTCGTTTGCCGCAGAAAGGATTTGCGGCGTGCTGCGGTAATTTTCTTTTAAGATGATCGTCTTCGACGCAGGGTATTTTTTGTCAAAATCCAAAAAAAGCCGTACATGCGAGCCTCGCCAGGAATATATCGTCTGATCGCTATCGCCTACGATAAACAGGTTGCGATGCTTTTGCGAAAGGATCTGCGCAATTTTGTACTGCTTTTCGCTCACATCCTGGAACTCATCAACCTGCACATATTGCATCTTGTTCTGCCATTTGGCGGCAACTTCTGGAAAGTTTTCAAGGATATAAGTGGTAAAGTTGATGAGGTCGTTAAAATCTAACCCGAAACATTTTTTTTGTTCATACAGATAACGCAAAAAAATCTGATCGTTTCGCTCGCCTTCCAAGTTGATTTTTTCTTGGAGGTTTTCATCTGTCAAGTGCAAAAGCTCATCAATGTACGAATCTGCTGTCATTTTTTTTGCTTCAAGCACTTGATCGATTGTATGCTGAAGTGTCGTATCGCGAAGCGTGATCTTCATATCCGTAAAGATCTGCAAAAGCATCTCGCGTTCATCTTCTGTGTCTAAAATGATGAACCGCTTCGGATAATTCAGCAAATGGATTTCATCTTTTAAAAAGCGCGCACAAAAAGCATGTATCGTACTGATGAGACCTAAATCCACATCACCGAGACTTGCTCTCACGCGGGCCTTCATCTCATTAGCAGCTCGGTTTGTAAAAGTGACAGTGAGAATATTTGAAGGAGAAATTCCTAACTCTGAAACGAGATAGCAGTAACGGGTAGTAAGCGCTTTAGTCTTTCCGGTACCAGCTCCCGCCATAACCCGAACATAGCCTTCAGTCGTCTTAACTGCCAAAAGCTGTTCTGCATTCAGCGAAGCTAATACATCATTCAAGGCTTCGATTCCGAAAGGAGAGCTTCGACATAAGCCTTCATTTTTTCTAATTCATTTGCTGAAGGCTTAAAATTTACGCGAAAGCCTTCGCCCTGTACGTTGAATTTCATTTGTTTTAAATGATCTACAATATGCGGCACAGCTTCGCCAGTCCATCCATAAGAACCGAAAACGCCCACTTTCTTTTTGGGGGCGGTAATCGCGGAAAGATGCGCAATGAAATACCATACCGGTGGAAGAGCATCTTTATTGAGCGTCGGAGATCCAATGAGAAATAGCTTTGCTTCATTAGCGGCATTTGCCGCGAGTGGTGCTGGAGTTACCCCTAAATCGAAAGAGTGAACGGTATAACCATGCGCATGTAATACATCATTGGCAACTCTTGCGAGGTCTTTTGTATATCCGTATGCGGAACAATAGGCAATGACGGCGGTATTGCCCACTGATTTTTCTTCGCTCCATTTGTGGTATGTTTCTATTGTTTGGCAAATTTCCGTATCCAAAATAGGACCGTGGCTAGGGCATACAAATTCAAGATTCAAGGAATCTATTTTTTTGAGACCGTTCTGCACGAATTTTTTAAATGGAGCAAAGATACAATCAAAATAGAGTTTAAGCGAACTTTTATAATCGTCAAGGTTAAGAACTTCAGAGAGCATAGGAGCTCCGCAAAAATGGGCCCCGAGAAAATCACAAGTGAAAATCAACTTGTTCTCTTTCACATAGGTGAACATGGAATCGGGCCAATGCAAGTTTGGAGCGACAATAAATTCAAGCGTCTTTCCTCCAAGATCAACGACCATCCCGTCTTTTACCGTAATTGAAGGAAAATCACGGTTACATATTGCTCTGAGAAATTTGAGCGCAGCTACAGTCCCTACAACTTTAGCATTTGGAGCAAGTTCCAATAATTTTTCAAGGCTGCCGGAATGATCCGGTTCCGTATGATTCATTACGATGTAATCCACTTTAGAGAGGTCGCATACATTCTGCAAATCAGTCAAATATTCGGAGCTTTTCTCGGAGTGAACCGTATCGATCAACGCAAGGGCTTTTTCACCTTTTACCAGATAGGCGTTATAAGTGGAACCGAATTGCGTGGGAATAACTATGTCGAAAATTCTCAAATCTGGATTTGTGACACCGACAGAAAAAATGCCTTTAGAAATTTCTAGTGCGTTCATATACAACCTCAAGCAAAAAAAATCAGTTCTGACGATCGCTCATCGAAAAGAAAAACGCTGTTAGGGTATCCATATTTTTAGAAGGGGGAAGCTTTTTAGAAATATCAATTGCAGCCTTCACGTGTTCAAGAGCGCAATTTTTTGCTTTTTCAAAAGCATTGCTTGACTCCAATTTTGCACAGATCTTTTCTGGAATGTCATTCTCTGCTGCGTGAGAAAGCAATTCTTTCATTGAAGCTTTTTCTTCTGCCGGACACGATTCAAAATAATAAATCAGTGGGAGCGTTACCAAGCCATTGGAAATATCGGTGAACTTCGCTTTGTCCAAATCCTTAGCACCGATACCATAATCCAAAAGATCATCGATAATTTGAAAAGCAAGCCCGAAGTGAGTTCCCATTTTTCCGCATTCTTCCACAACTTTCGCATCAAAACCGGCTAGAAGAGCTCCAATACGGGCACTGGCATCCACAAGCGCGGCGGTCTTTCCTTGGATGATTTCGTTGTAATGAGCGAGACTCAAATTCAAATCACCAGTAGAGTCCAACTCTGAAATTTCGCCGACAATTAAGTTGTTTGCTGCAGAAGAAAGGACTAAAGGAATTTCTCTTGTCTTTTCATTAATGACGCACCGCATAGCTTGTGAAAGAATGTAATCGCCAATAAGCACGGCAATTTTATTTCCCCATTCCATATGAGCAGTCCGCTCACCCCGCCGCATAGTCGTTTCATCAATGATGTCGTCGTGGACGAGGCTTGCCAAGTGCAAAAGTTCGATGCCAGCGCAAGCATGTGCCACGCGATCTAAATCGGGCAATTCCTTACCTGTGCAAGCAAGAAGGGAAAGTATAGTGGATCTGATCTTCTTTCCCTTCCGCTGGATTAATTTTCCCATACGGGAAGAAACCCCGACAGGAGCTGAACGCGCTACGTCGGCAACAACGTCATCGGCTTTGGTAAGGTATTCCTGTACTTGACCGCGTGCAAGCGAGAGCACGTTTTGAAAGCTTTGCTTGTCGGTGTCATTCATGGGAAGTTAAATGTCCAAGTTATTAATTACTTTATATGCATTTGTTTCAATGAATTTGCGACGCGGTTCCACGTCTTCACCCATTAGCATACTAAATACGTTATCAGCAAGGATAGCATCATTGATATGGCACTTCTTCATGATCCGGGATTCTGGATTCATAGTCGTTTCGGCCAGCTGTTCCGGGTTCATTTCACCAAGGCCCTTGTACCGCTGAATGTCGAATCCCTTTCTATCCTTAATTTGGGCGAGGTCGTCTTCATTAAAGAGATAGCTAATCGTCTTTTTGCCTTGAGAAAGGCGGAAAAGAGGCGGTTGCGCAATGAATACAAATCCGCCGTCTACGAGGGGACGCATATAGCGGAAGAAGAATGTGAGGAGAAGAGTCTGTATGTGCGAGCCATCGACATCAGCATCGGTCATAATGATGACTTTGTGGTAGCGCAGTTTTTCAAGCTTGAATTCATTCCCGACACCGCATCCGAGAGCATTGATGAGGTCTTGAATAGTATCCGCATTGAGCACGCGGTCAAGGCCCGCTTTCTCAACATTCAAAATTTTGCCGCGAAGAGGAAGAATCGCTTGGAATTCACGGCGCCGTCCCTGCTTAGCAGAACCACCTGCAGAGTCACCTTCCACAATGAAGAGCTCACATTTGGATGGATCGCGTTCACTGCAATCAGCTAGTTTGCCAGGAAGTCCGCCACTTTCAAGAATATTTTTACGACGGGCTAAGTTGCGGGCTTTATGAGCGGCTTCGCGGGCGACAGCCGCGTTGAAAACCTTGTCTACAATCGCTTTGACAATCGCCGGGTTCTCGCTAAAGAACTCATCCAGTTTATTGCCAAAAGCCGTGTTGACTAAACCAGCGACTTCGGAGTTGCCGAGGCGGCGCTTTGTCTGGCCTTCAAACTGTGGCTGGGATATTTTGATAGATATGACAGCCGTAAGACCTTCGCGGATATCATCTGGTGAAATTGGCGTTTCCTTTTTGCCCTTGGGGAGAATTTGCTGGGCATACTTGGTAATGATACGGGTCATTGCAGTCTTGAATCCGGTAACATGTGTTCCGCCATCATGCGTATTTACGTTGTTGACAAAACTGAAAAAATTCTCTTGATAGCCATCGTTGTACCACATAGCAATCTCAAGAGGATACTCACCTGCAGTAGTTTCAATATGAATCGGGGTTTCGAAAAGGGGCTTGCGATGCTCATCCACATAGCGGACAAATGCAGACACGCCACCCGGAAAATAGAAAGAATCCTTCTTTTCGTGTTCCGGGTCACGGAGATCGGTAAGAGAAATGCGGAGCCCGTTCATCAAGAAAGCAAGCTCACGGAAACGTTCAGCAAGCGTGTCGTAGTTATAGACGGTTTCTGTGAAAATCGTATCGTCTGGATAATATTCCACAGTAGTGCCTGTCGTTCCGTCCGATTCGCCGATATCCTTCTGCGGAGCAACAGGAATGCCTTTGGCAAATTCCTGCTGCACAATGCGTCCATTGCGGCGCACGGATACGATGAGCTTATTAGAAAGAGCATTGACACAGCTTACGCCTACACCGTGAAGGCCTGCGGAGACCTTGTAGGAATTGCTGTCAAATTTTCCACCTGCGTGGAGTTTGGTCATTACAACTTGAATTGTGCCTACATGTTCTTTCGGGTGAATATCCGTGGGAATTCCACGGCCATTGTCCACAACCTTGATTCCATTTCCGGGTAAAATATAAACTTCAATATGGGTGCAAGAACCGGCAAGAGCCTCATCAACAGAATTATCCACCACTTCCCATACAAGCTGATGTAAACCCACGGTATCGGTCGAGCCGATATACATCGCGGGACGCACTCGGACGGCTTCAAGTCCTTCAAGAACGGTTATGCTTGAACCACTATATTCTTCGGCCATACAACCTCAAATTTCAAAACAGATTAAATAAAACGGAGCGCTTTTACGCGAGGTGCGCCTAGAGCTTCGTTGCACCTGTCAATAATAGCTTTTTTCTGGTATTCCAACTCGTTTTTCCACACGAAATTAAGCGCTTTTACTGTTAAAACAGAATCGTTCAAATCCACGATTTTCATATATTTGGAAAGGCGTTCTCCGAATATTTTTTCGAAGTTATTCGTAAGCGTGAAAAAGTCGTTTTTAGAGCATAACGGGCTGTTTTCCAGCCACTTTTCAAGTAAAAGTCCTGCATTGGTGAGGCGAGGCGCCAAGGGCTCTTTTCTGCTGCTCATTTTTAAACCAGCAGGAGTTTGGAGAGGACAAATCCGCCGATAAGAATGCTTGTCATACCAGCGACAACTGTTGCTTTAGTATTTTTGCCAACGCCCTCGGCACCGCTATGCGTCGTATAGCCAAAGAAACAAGCATAACTTGCGATAAAGTAACCATAAAGAGCCGCTTTGATGAGGCCCACAAAGAAATCCCAATCTTGGTAAAACATCCGCACGCCATAAAAGAAAACGTGGAATGTGACTTCTTTATAGAGATGCGCAGTTACGTACCCCCCCAAAATGCCGACAAAAATGCTGATGACAGTGAGTATCGGGAGCATTACCACAGTTGCGATGAGGCGCGGGGCAAGTAAAAATTTATAAGGATTGAGTCCTAATACTTTGTATGCATCTAATTGTTCCGTTACGGCCATCGTTCCTAGCTCGGAGCACATAGATGCACCAACCCGACCGGCGAGAACCATGGCTGTGAGAATAGGGCAGAGCTCAACCATTACGGACTTCCCCACTGCCATACCGACGAATACGAGCGGGATCATATCGCCAAATTGATACGCAAGCTGCCATGCCATTATGGCACCCGTGGCAATACTTGCCGCACAAACGACGGGAATGCTCGTTACGCCCATTAAGTACATCTGTTCAACGGTCGTGTGAAAATTGCGGAATGCCCCGGGAATGTTCTTGCAAAGTTCCCACATAAAAAGAGAATAATTCCTGATTACTTCGAAAAACTTCCGGACATAATGTCCGAAGCTAATCGCAGCAGTATCCAGTAACTTTTTCATTAATTTGTATTAAAGCTATTTTTTCTTAAACTTCTTTTTCGGCGCTTTATCTGCTTTCGCAGGAGCGCTGATAGCTTTCTTATAGAGACTCATATCAGAAAGATATTTGACAGCTTCTTCCACCTGCAAATCGTTAGTAAGGGTGAAAGCGATGCTTGCAGAATCACCAGCAACAGCAGTCAAAAGTTCGCGCTTGATTCCGTCCATGATGTACTTCTTGTTCTCGTCAAATTGCGCATCTCTCTTTGATTCAAGAGCCTTCTTCAATTCATTTACTTTTGAACTTAAAAGAGTGTCAGAAAGGGCCTTGGAAGAATCACCCATAAAATTTTGCTCTTTTACGAGATCACCTTCAAGAATATCCAGTGTAGCAATCGAATTACTTTTGACTTTAGTGAAATTGGTATCCTTAAGACAGAAAACCTTAAATTTATTGAAGAGGGAATCCGGGACTTGCCAATCCCCATTGATCTTTGCGCCAGCGGCTTCAAGTGAAGGCCGAACTTTGATAGCAAATTTGAAATACATTGCCATGCGTTCTTGAACTTGAACCACCCAAGGGATAGGAGCGAGCTCGATGTCTACGTCCGGAGTAATACCTCCACCGCCAAACATTTTGCGGCCCGCATTAGTTGTAAACGTATCGACTTGTGCCGTATCTTTGGTGACGTTAGCCGAATCTGCGGACTCTTCGCTTCCATCGTTATTTTCCATCTCAGTTTCACGGAGCTTAAGCCCCTTGATTCCGTTTTCTGGCTTGTTGATACAGCGGCCGAAGGGGAGGTAGTAGAATGCCGTCGTAAGCTTTAATGCGTACCCTTGATTATCCAGCGGGAAGATCGTTTGTACGGATCCTTTACCAAACGAAGTCTTCCCAATAATGAGCCCACGGTCCCAGTCCTGAATGGCGCCCGCGACTATTTCGGAAGCACTTGCGGATCCTTGATTTACAAGAACAACCATTGGAACGTCTTCTTTTACAATGCCGTCATGACGGGCACGGCTTTCTGTCTGTTGCGTGCGTCCGCGCGTGCTGACGATAACGTCGCCCTTTTTAAGGAAAAGTTCACCGATTTCAACAGCTTGGTTCAAAAGCCCGCCAGGGTTGTAGCGAAGATCCAGAATGATTTTTTTCATTCCTTTTGCCTGCAATTTCTGTATCGCATCTTGAACTTCATCTTTAGTTTTAAGGGAAAAAGAAGCGAGCTTGATGTAACCGATATCTTTGCCGATCATACCGCTGTAGGGAACTGCATGGACGACGATCTTTGCACGTGTGATCGTGAAATCCATGATATCGGCGACTCCATCGCGGCCAATGCCAATGGTCACGTCTGTTCCCACTTTTCCGCGGAGCTTGCTTACGGCTTCATCAAGAGTGAAGTTACGCGTGTCTTTTCCATCGATTTTCAAAATGCGGTCTCCGGCGCGGATTCCCAAATTGAAAGCAGGCGTTCCTGCCAACGGAGATATCACCGTAAGTACGTTGTCGCGGAGGCTGATCGTGATGCCGACTCCGCCGAATTCACCTTCAGTAGAAACCTTAAGGTCTTCATAATCTTTGGGGCCGAATACGGCAGTGTGCGGGTCTAATATTCCGCGGATACCTTGAATGGCGGCTTCGGAAAGCTCCGAAGGGTCTACATCATCGACATATTTAAGATTAACCTCGGAAAGAACCTTATTAAGACGGGAGAGCTCTTCGTAGAAATCTCCCGGAGCTTTTTCTTCAGATTTGGAGGAGGAAGCAAACGCAATTCCGCAAACAACGCCAGTGACGGCTATTGCGCAAAAGAAAGGACGCAAAAAAGACTTTTTCATTTTCATAGCTTGAAAAATACAATTTCAAACTACGCAAAAAAATGGAAAAATGAAAAAACCCGGCTGTTTAAGCCGGGTTTTAGGGAGGAGGAGAGAAAAAAAATAAAACTTTTTAGGCTGCGTCAAGAACTCTGCCAATTTCTGTTCCGCGAAGCTTTGCCAAGGCCTTTTCTTTCACTTGGCGGACGCGTTCCTTAGAGAGACCGACCATTTTACCAATTTCCTTGAGGTTCAAATCTGCATCCAGATCTAGACCGTAATAAAGCCCGATAACCTTGTGTTCTTGGTCCGTAAGATTATCATTGAGAAGTAGCTCCAAAGATTTGTCTTGATTATTCTTCTCAGCGAGCGCATCCGTGGTTTCTCCTCCTGAGGCGATACATTCGCCAAGAGTTGTATCGCCATCTTCGCCGACAGGAGTGTCAAGGGATGTGGAACGGGTTCCCATCATCAGAATCTTTTCAATATCTTTAGCTTTATACCGGCTTGCGCCTTCAAGACTTTCCGGATCAATAGTCATTTGACCGCCGACGACCTGATGCATTTTGGAAGAAACGCGATTAAAGCGGCGAAGCACGAGTTCCTTTTCGGCACTGATGCGCACAAGACGAGCCTTTTCAGAAATGGCACGAGTAATGTTCTGGCGGATCCACCACACAGCGTAGCTGATGAACTTAATTTTTTGGGAAGGATCGAACCGGCGTGCGGCTTCAATTAACCCCATATTGCCTTCATTGATGAGTTCATTGATTTCGAGGCCTTGCCCTTTGTAAAGATTGGCAATGTTAACTACAAACTTAAGATTGGATTTTACAAGAAGCTCTGTAGCGCGGCGATTACCTTTAGCGGAGAGCTCAATTAAAACTTTCTCTTGCTCTCTTGTGAGCAACGGATATTTGGCGATGTCATTCAAGTATTGGAAATAAATGGAATTCATCTTAACCTCTTTTGTGTTGCCATACCTTATGTGACACAAAGAAATCTAATCTTTAGCAAAAACCCGTGTGTCAAAAGGAGCCCTTATCTCGGCAAAAGATTCATCTTCTTTTTGTAGTATTTTATCGGCTTTTTGTCAGTTTTTTGTCATAGGGGCTTTAAAATCGGATATATTAAGCGGAAATGGAAAATAAAGACGCGAAAGAAACCTCAGGAACGATGTCAATCAATTCCAATGACGTCCTTAAATTCTTGAAGGAATTTGAAAAAGAAAACATCAATGAAATTCCTCCGTGGGTTACTATTGCTCAAAAGCCCATTCCGGATTATGTTTCAAAGCTGCTTTTTTGGCTATTCCTGCTAATGCTTCCTTTTGTAGCAATCATGGGATCCTGGACGCATCCCATCTTTTTATGGAAGGATGTGTTCGCTCCCTTAATCCCTGTCTTTTTATGCTTGCTCACATTTTTCTTGAACCAAGTAATTCTCGTTCCTAAATTATTTTTCCGCAGAAGGGTAAAAAGTTTCGTCGCCATTAATTTATTTATTTCTCTCCTATTCATCACATTGCGTGATGTTATCTTATGCGTAATAATGGATCGCCCTGAAGGAAGCGTCTATTACTTTCTATTTTTACAGAATTTGAGTCATCCGGTTGGCCGCGCCATTCTGATCATACTTCTTTTCTTTTTGGTGACATTTGTCATCAGTGTATTCAATATCATTCTCCGCATTGCGGCGATACAGGCTCACTTTGCCTATTGGATGCGCGTGCGGGAAAACGTTCTTCTGCAATCGGACTTGTTATTTTTGAGACAGCAGCTATCTCCACATTTTTTGTTTAATACTTTGAACAACATAACATCCTTGATGGACATCGATGTCAAAAAAGCACAGAAATCAATGGTCCAGCTATCTTCCCTTCTTCGACAGATTTTATATGAGACAAAAGAAGTCGATGTTCCAGTTGCTAACGAAATAGAAGTGCTCGAAAAATATTTGGCTCTTGAAAGATTGCGCTTTGGCTCAAACGTCGAATGCAGGCTTGACTTTTCTTTGGAAGAACCGACAATAAAAATTGCCCCCCTGTTGATGATGCCTTTAGTGGAAAACGCAATAAAATACGGCGTGCATCCGATTCAGCCATGTTCCATTGAAATTTCTGTGCATGAAAAGGGTGGAAAACTTTCTTGCCAAGTGAAAAATATGGTCGTTCCGCGCGCATCTTCCACACAGACGAAAAGCGGAATCGGGCTCGCTAATTTAAAGCGCCGTTTGGACGTTTGCTATCCGGGTTCATACGTTTATACGGCAAAAGAAGAAAATGGCTTTTATATCGCCGATTTGGAAATTTCCCTAGTAGAGCAAAAAAAAGGCCCCGGCCTTGCGGGCGGAGCTTTTAAAAACAATCAAAAAGATTAAGCTTGAGCCTTCACCTGCTTGACCACTGCGGCAAATGCTTCAGGATCGGACACGGCGAGATCGGACAGAACCTTGCGGTTGATGTTGATGTTTGCCTTGGCGAGCAAATGGATGAACTGGCTGTAGCTTAAGTCATACTCGCGGACAGCTGCGTTAAGACGGGTGATCCACAATGAGCGGAAACTGCCCTTCTTGTCACGGCGGTGTTCGTAAGCATATACACCTGCGTGAGCTACGGCGTCAATGGCAAGGCGAAGGTTCGACTTGCGGCGGCCATAAAAGCCCTTTGCAGCCTTGAGAATGTTCTTGCGGCGTGCGCGAGAAGGAACTCTGGATTTTGAACGTGGCATTCTTACTCCTTCCTTGATTAAGCGATGACAAGCATACGCTTGACTCTATATTGATCGGACTTTTTGATGGTTCCAGCCTTGCGCAAATTGCGTTTGCGCTTGGTGTTCATCTTAGTAAGAATGTGGCGAAGTCCAGCGCGTTTGAACTTCACGTGACCGCTGCCGGTCACGCGGAAGCGCTTCTTAGCACCACCGTGGGTTTTCATCTTAGGCATTTTTCACCTCTTGGGTTTGTTGTGAAGCCTCACCTGCTGCCTTTGGCTCGGTTGCGGGCTTTTCGGGAGAGGGCTTTGCGGGACCTCCCCGACGAGGACCGTAGACACAAAGCAACGTATTGCCTTCCATCCGCGAATCCGTTTCCAATTCGCCTACTTCGGCAAGGTCCGCTTTGGCCCTTTCCATCAGTCGACGACCGTAGTCCATGTGCGCCATCTCGCGCCCACGGAACTGCATAATTAAACGCACTTTCATTCCATCTTCAAGGAAGTCCTTGATTTGCTTGATCCGGTAAAGGTAGTCGTTCTCTGCTGTTTTCGGATGCATCTTAATTTCTTTAAGCTTCACCACATGCTGTTTTGCCTTGGCGGCCTTATTGCGTTTGAGCTGTTCGAATTTATATTTCCCGTAATTGCAGATGCGGCAAACGGGCGGTTTGGCTGTAGGGGAGACTTCCACCAAATCCAGTCCGGCGTCTTTTGCCATTTGTAACGCTTTTTTGGTGTCAACGACTAACTGGGAGCCATCGTCTTTTACAAGACGGATAGGCGAAATATGGATATCTTCGTTGATCCGTGTTCCGTCTGCAGGACGGTTCGGCACTTGGCGAGAACGGGGGGTTGGAAACAAGCTGTACTACCTCATTAAAATGGTTATTTAGTGCCCCAAATTTAGTAATACAAAAGAAAAAGTGCAACTTTTCTTGAGTTTACCCTTTGGAAAAGAGGGGCTTTTTTGTATAATTGAAGGCGCGCGGCGGTAGCTCAATGGTAGAGCTTTAGCCTTCCAAGCTAATGGTTGCCGGTTCGATCCCGGTCCGCCGCTCTTTGAAAACCCTCAGAAATGAGGGTTTTTTATATGTGCCTCTTTATTTTACAGAAAGCTTTTGAGCGGCTTTTTCTTTGAAACTAGCTAAAGCTTTGTCAATTGTCTTGTTGTATCCATCAACGCATTTTCCTTTTCCGTCTTTGAGATCGACTTCATTATGGTACATCATTGGCACTGTATCGTCTGCTTTGAATTTTCCCCAGCCTCGATCTGTGCTGAGTATTACTTTCCCATTTTTGTCGATCATAGCAACGTTCATACCGACCATAGGTGTAGAATATCCCCGGACATTGCTGAATAATCCCGTACCGTTCATCCCAGATAAAAGGCCTCGATCGTAAGCAAAGTAATATTGAACTACAGCAACTGCATCAACATTCAATGCTTGGCAAAGACTTGCAAGACGGCGAAGAGTTTCTGCTTCGATCTTTTCTCCATTCACATAAGTTGTGGATTGAGGAACGACCGCATCATAAGGTACCGGATACATTCCTGTCGGGACAACCCAAGAAGCCTTGCCGAGAATTTGTTGGAGCCCTTCCAATTTGTTGATAACGGCATTCTCTGATTTAGGCTTGAATAAATCTTGATAAGCTTGATTTTCTACGACTACATCGATTGGTACGGCTTTCCATCCATTTAAAGAATTAAATGTATTGGTTAAAGCTGTAGCCCCATAAGTAACAATAGCAACTTGTTCCGCTGTTGCTTCTGGGAGAGCGGAATTAACCATTGCGCTCAGCAATTTCATTCCAGATGATTCTTTCTTTTCTTTACCGTCGATATCTCCAAACTTCACATTGGCTGTCGCTCCGACGATGGCCACCGTTTTTATTTGGTCAACTTCGGGGTGTTCTACATTAATCCCTGCGCATGAACAAAGAAGACTCGCGACTCCTAAGCCACAAAACAAGCCCTTAAAAGATTGCATATTACCTCCGTTTAGAGCATTCCTTTATTAGAATACTCTTTTTATTTTAACTAGAGTATAAAAAATATAATAATAAAAATCGGTTCCTTCGAGAAAGATAAGTGGGGAGCCTAGCATTTACCTAGTACAGGATTTACAGTGGAAAAGCCGAGTTTCCCATAATCAAATAGATGATGGCCGTATAATTCCGTATGGACCTCTACCCCTTGCCTAGACTGGGTGGCCTTTACGAGTGAATTCAACCCCTCGAGCATGGCGTTGCTGACTTTCAAGCGGAACCAAGACGTTATGCTAGGCCAATGTCCTTTGATCATCCTGCCGAGTTCCATCTTTCCTGCCCGACGCCATTTGCTCTTGCCTACGCCCCTTGTCCATGAAGGCATTGAACAGATTGACGATATGAAATTCATCGGACACTCTTTGAGCATCAGGCAAACAAGGGCCCGCGTCTCTGATGAACGCCGGCGGCACGTCCATAGAAACAGCGGATACCTGAGCGGATTTACCGCCATGATTGATCAGATCCGCTTCAAAGGCGGCAAAGGTGGAGGGATCTTTCCCCTCCGTGGCGAAAAGAGTCTTCGACTTCTCCGTATCGACGAAGAGCGTGCCTTAGTTATGTCCTTTGCGGATGCTCGTCTCGTCCACACCCAGGGTTTTCAATGATGACATGTCCAGATGCTCCCGTGCATCGCCGCCATAGCGGCGGATGAGATTTCACAGTTTGTCGTCGCCTATTCCGCAAAGCCTCTCGACTTGCCGGACAGGCATTGACTTCAGCAAGTGAAGCGGCAATGCCTCGAACGGCATGGCCGAGCCCTTCTCACTTGCCCGCCCATGGAGGCGTGACAAACTGGACTCTACCATCGCCAAGCTTTACTGGGCGTCCAGACCTTTGACGTAGCACTCATGCTGAAAAAAAGTCCCGGTGACGCCATTCCTTCTCAACGCGGTCGTAGGCCGGATAGGTGTCCGGATCCTTGCTGTCGCCGCCCAGCGGGAACTTCGAGCCGGGAAAAATCCATGAGGATGTCCAGCCGCTTCTTGGCCGCACTGAATTCTACGGAGACGGTCTTCCATGGTTGAGCTACCCACTCAAATGTCGAAGGGACCTAAAAAGTCATCTATGGTGAAATAGATTATGCCATTTTTCTTAGGTGATTTTGTAAGCTTCCGCAAGCTTTACTGCAAGACAAGATTATTAACAAACTCTTTTTAAGAGTTTCATCTTCACAGAATAATTTTCAAAAATTTTCTTTCTTATTTACGGTGCTTGGTGAGGCCCAAACGGTTGCGGTATTGATAATATGAAATGCGGGAAAGCTTCGGATATTTTTTGGATACGGATTCAAAAGGGGCTCCCGTTGCAATGAGGTCTTTTACAGGATTGCTCTTACGTTTCTTTTCCGCACTCTTTACATTAGTGAGCACTTTTAATGCTGCTGCATTTTTTTTCATTACTTTTGTAGACAACTTATTCTTTTCTTTTCCCTTGCATTTTCCACATTCGCATTTACCATCGCATTTGCATTTCGGAAGATCAAGGACAAACGTTTTTCCGTCAATCTTTGCAACGAAAGCTTCTAGGTCTTCATTCCATTTTGCTTTGAGAATAGAAATAGACATTTTTTTACCTCTATATAAATATGCATATAATCTATAAATTATTTTTCACCTTCGTGCAAAAGGTTAGGAGCTTCTAAAGTTTTTGGCGTCGTCGTCCTTACAATCGGCAATTTATCAAGAGAGGGTTTGCCTAGTTTCCATACGAGAAAACCTCCTGCAAGAAGAACGATCAAAATAATGATAAAAGCCCACAGAGTACCTGAAGATTCTTTTGTTTCTAGTCCTCGGATTCTTGCTTTTTCAACTCGTAGCGGAAAGCCCTTTGAAACCAGTTTATCAATAATAACGATATCTCCCGGAATCGGTTCACGAGGAACTCTTCCAAAAGAGCTTTTTTTGGATGAGATAATCTTTGGATGTTGCCTCTGAGTGTATAGTCCCGGTATGGCATGAAGCATCCCACTTTGTAATTTTTCCGATATCTATGTACATGACGATCCTCCTTTGAACATTGAAAATATAAGTTTCTTATTTGAAAGTTGTCAAAAGGCGTACAATGAAATTTCGGAATAATAAGACCGGCAATATTTATGAAATGCTATATGAAGCACTGGATTGTACAAATTCTCGAGATGGAACGCCGGTCGTTGTATATAGCCCATTGAATAATTTAAACCTTCACTATGTGAGGGAAAGGTCTGAATTTCTTGTAAAATTTACGAAACTCGATTAGAATTTCTCTTTGCGGTTTGGTGGGACAAGGAGATAGAATGAAAAACCTAGCATTTTGTTTTTTGCTTTTTCTATTTGCAGTCATCGCTTGGGCAGAATATCCAGATTCTGTCAAGTTTATGACATATAATATCAATGCAGAAAGCCACGGATCCGGCTCATATAGGGATATTGCCGCAGTCATCAATGAGATAAAACCGGATATAAACGGCATTCAAAAATTGGATAGCTGCAATAGCCGCAACTCCTCATACGTGCTCGAATATTTGGGAGAACAGACGGGGATGAACTATACGTTCGCCGCAGCAATCACCAATTATAATGGCAGCACGGGTTCTTATGGAATCGGTTTTCTAAGTGTGGAGGATCCTCTGAGCATACGCAGACTTTCGCTGAGTTCGGGGACATCTTCTGAGAAGCGGGCTGCGCTGGAAATTGGAATTTCGATGGCGGGAACGCCTGTACGCGTAGTGGTTACGCATTTGGACAACGCAAGCGCTTCTAACAGAACTCTTCAATTGAAAGAGATTGTAGATTGGATTGATAGCGTGGGGAGCGAAGATGATCCCCTAGTGATTATGGCTGATTTTAATGCCAAGTCAACGGAAAGTTCAATGAAAGTGCTGACGGACGCGGGTTTTGTCTTTGTGAAAGACTCTAACGGTGAAATTATGGACACTTCGCAGGGAATCAACCACATCCTATATCGCCCCGAATCGAAATGGACTGTAGAAGACGTCGGGAATCCGGCTTATAGCGCTTCGAACCGATACCCTCTTTGGGCAATTCTCAAATTGACCGCTGCCTCCACAACCATCCCTGCTAAAACATCTCTTGAGAAATCTCCAAAAATTTCCTTGGTAGACAGAACCCTTTTCATTCAAATGAATACGGCTGAAAACATTTCTCTTTCTTTATTTGACCTCTCAGGGAACCGGATTTGTTCTTTGGTACAGAATGAAAAATTGAGCACCGGATTGCATCTGCTAGATTTGCCTTTGAATCTTCCGCAGGGATTGCTGCTTTTAAAAGGCAAAGCCGACGGGAAAAACTTTGTGCGCACATTGAGCATTGTCCGCTAGAATTTGTACAAATGAAAAGGACCGCTCTTTTGAACGGTCCTTTCCTATTTTCAAAAAAGAGATCAGATTGTGTCCATGCGGGCTACGTCTTTAGAATAGTCTACGCCTTCGACATCGAAGCCGTTTGTAGCGAGGAAATCATGGCGGAAGGTCTTGAGATCTGCAACTTGCGGCAAGTTCTCTTCCGTAACGGAATCGAGAATCTGGATCACTTCACTTTGAACCTTCGGATCCATTTCCCAGTCGTCAATGCGAATGAGGCGGTTCGCATCAACTGGAATGGCCGCTCCCGTATAAAGACGCTCGTTGAAAAGGCGTTCCATCTGTTCGATGCAACCTTCGTGCGTTCCATTTTTCTTCATTACTTTGAACAGTACGGAAAGATAGAGCGGAATGATCGGGATAACGGCGCTGGAACGTGTGACAAGGCCTTTGTTTTCAGAAACAAAAGCATCTCCGCCGAGTTTCTGCTTGAGGAAGGGGCTGAGTTCGTTTGCGGTATTTTCCAAATGTTTCTTTGCAGCACCGATCGTACCATCGCGGTAAATTGCGTGGGAGAGTTCCGGGCCGATGTAGGAATAGGCAATGGTTTTGCAGCCTTGTGCAAGGACATCCATATCGGTAAGCTGTTTGATCCAGCGTTCCCAGTCTTCCCCGCCCATTACTTTAACTGTACTCGCGGTTTCTTCAGCGCTTGCCGGTTCGAGAGAAACGGTCTCCAGCTTGTTCGTCGTCATCTCAATAGTCTTTCCAGAAAAGGCTTTGCCACCGAGCGGCTTGAGGACGGAACGATAGAGGACTCCAGTATCTGGATCGACGCGCACGCCGGACGCGAGACTGTAAATGACAAGATCGAATTTGACGCCGAGTTCTTTTGCAGTGTCGGCGATTTGCTTGCGCATTGCATCCGAGAACGCATCTCCGTTGAACGTGATGGACTTGATACCGGCGGCTTTGGCTTCCTTGTCAAAAGCCATATTATTATACCAACCAGGAGTTCCGCTCTTGGTTTCGGTTCCTTCTTTTTCAAAGGAAACGCCGACAGTCGTTGCATTGAAGCCGAATGCAGCGCTGATACGGCTTGCAAGGCCGTAACCAGTGGAACAACCGAGAACGAGAACTGTTTTTGGAGCTTCTTTCGGAGCACCGCGTTTTTTGCGCTTATCTTGTACGTACTTAATTTGGCGCTCCACATCCTTGGCACATCCCTCGGGGTGAGCATTAATGCAAATGTTGCGTCTGATAAGAGGCTTTATAATCATTATTCGTTCCTTGTTTATTCCTTAAATTTTTTGATAATAACCGCTCCGTTGTGCCCGCCGAAACCTAAGGAGGCGGACGCGACGCAATTGATATTACCTTCTACACCTATCTTCGGGACGTAGTCCAAGTCGCAATCGACATCTGGGTTGTCCAAATTGATGGTAGGAGGAAAATAGGAATTATTCATAGCAAGCACGCTGATGATCGCTTCAATTGCACCGGCCGCGCCAACACAATGTCCGGTCATGCCCTTTGTTGAAGAAATTTTCATTTTGTATGCGTGTTCACCAAAAGCGACTTTGAGCATCTGAGTCTCAATGGAGTCATTTAAATGGGTCGATGTACCGTGTGCATTATAATAATCGACTTCTGTCGGCAAAGTTTCTGCGTCTTTCAGGGCATTTTTGACAGCTTTTGCGCAAATTTCACCCCCATCGCGCGGGCTAGTGATATGGAACGCGTCCGCAGAAGCCCCATACCCGGCGAGTTCTCCATAGATTTTAGCTTTGCGGGCAAGCGCATGTTCAAGCGATTCGAGGACGAGGATTCCCCCGCCTTCACCCATTACGAACCCGGATCTGTCCTTGTCGAATGGCCGGGAAGCTTTTTGCGGGCAATCGTTAAAATTGGCGGTAAGGGCATGCATCGCGGCAAAACTCTTGATAGAAAATTCCGTAATAGCACTTTCGGAACCGCCGGCTAAACAGATATCCAGGCGTCCAGAGCGGATAAGGTCGAGCGCATTGCCAATGGCATCCGTTCCCGAAGCGCAGGCCGTACAGATAGTCCACGCGCAGCCTTGTATTCCGAGCTGGATGGAAACGTTTGCCGCTCCTTCATTGGGAATAAGCATCGGCATCGCAAGAGGAGAAACCCGCTTTTTACCGCTTTCCTCAAACTTTGAAAACGAAGAGTCCATGACGTCCATTCCGCCAAGGCCGTTTCCGGTTACAATTCCCGTTGTTTCTTGCCCGAGGTCTTCCCTAGAAAGTCTTGCATCGGCAATAGCTTCGTTTGCAGCCGCTAAAAGAAACTGCGTAAAACGGGCCATCCGGCGAGCCTCCTTGGGATCGATCCCATGTTCTTCGGGTTTGAAATCCTTGATTTCAGCGGCAATCTGTACGGATGAAGTCGATGCGTCGAAAAGAGTGATCTTGTCTATTCCGCATTTTCCTTCTTGAACGCTTTTCCACATTTCGGGCACGCATTTCCCAATAGGAGAAACGGCGCCCATTCCTGTAATGACGACTCTTCGTTTATGCATTAGATCCTCAAAGTGCTTTGCCAGCATCCCGCTTCTGTTGTTCCTGCTTGTCTTTTTCGCGAATAGCGACCCGGCGGATTTTCCCGCTGATCGTCTTGGGAAGTTCTTTCACGAAATCAATGATACGCGGGCATTTGTATGAAGCAGAAGTGCGCTTGGCAAAGAGTTGTATTTCTTTGGCAAGCTGCTTAGAAGCATCAAATCCTTTGGAAAGGACAATCGTCGCCTTGACTACTTGGCTGCGGGCGGGATCATCGACTCCGGTAACCGCGCATTCGAGCACTGCGGGATGTTGCTGAAGGACTTCTTCTACCTCAAACGGGCTGATGCGATAACCGGCACTCTTGATGAGATCGTCGGTACGCCCAATGAACCAGAGATAGCCATCACCGTCTTTCCAAGCGGTATCACCCGTGTGGTAAATACCCCCTTCAAAGACTTTCTCCGTGAGCTTGGGATCTCCGTAATAACCGGAGAACATTCCAAAAGGACGCCCTTTTTCAATGCGGATAACGATTTCGCCGACTTCGTCAGGAGTGCAAGAGGTCCCATCGGAACGCACAATATCGATATCATAACCGGGAGCGGGTTTACCCATAGAACCAGGACGCGGTTCCATCCATCCGAAATTTCCTGCAGTGAGGGTGAGTTCCGTTTGACCATATCCTTCATGCAAGCGGAGACCCGTCTTTTGGAAAAATTTATTGTAAACGTCAACGTTGAGGGCTTCTCCTGCAGTGGAGCAATACTTTAAATTGGATAAATCGTATTTGGAGAAGTCATGTTGTATAAGGTAACGATACACTGTCGGTGGAGCACAGAATGTCGTTATTTTATATTGAGAAATTTTTTCGAGAAGCTTTCCCGGGATGAACGTGAGCATATCGTATGTGAATACGGCGCTCCCTGCAAGCCATTGCCCGTAGATTTTTCCCCAAAGAGCCTTTGCCCAGCCAGTTTCTGCAACGGTCAGGTGACGACCACCATCAACGACATTTTGCCAAAATTTCGCAGTAACAATGTGTCCCAAAGGGTAGGTATAATTGTGCGCTACCATCTTCGGGTCACTGGAAGTCCCGCTCGTGAAATAAATCACCATAACGTCGGAATTAACCGAACCTTCGTCACCCGTCGGGCGCGGAAATTCTGGAGACGCGGATTCATATTCATCATAGAACCGCACCCAACCTTCACGGGCAGGGCCGATCGTTACCAATTTTTCAATCGTGGGACATTTTGGAAGCACGCTCTCAATTTGGCTTTGGATCTCGGGATAATCGAATGTGACGATCATCTTGATACCCGCAGCGTGGGCCCGGTATTCAATATCGGACGCTGAAAGCATGTGTGTGGCCGGTACTGCAATAGCACCGATCCGGTGAAGCGCAAGGAGGAAGAACCAGAACTCATAGCGCCGGCGAAGGATCAACTGGATCCGATCGCCTTTTTTTACCCCCAGGGATTTGAGGTAATTGGCTGTGCGGTTGGACGCGATAGAGAGATCTTTAAAAGTAAAGATGCGCTCTTCGTTGTTATCATCGCACCAGACAAGTGCCTCCCGGTTCGGTTCATTCTCTGCGTATTCATCAACGACGTCATACGCAAAGTTGAAGTTCTCGGGGATGTGAATTTTGAAGTTGTCGTACAAATCTTGATAGGATTTATAGTCAACGCGAGGAAGATATTTTTCAAGTAGCATAGTTGCCATATTCTCCTTGGCCCCAAAAGCTAGACTTTTTTTTCGGGAAAAACCTCATTTGGCAAAAATTTTATTCAATAAAAATTTGGAGAAGGTTCATTATTACGTTGTTATTAAACGAGCCCTAAATAATTAGCCGTTTCGTTGCATTAATTAAATGAGCAAACAATTAATAAACAGTTTTCCGATTAAGACTTGCACAATTTAATTCTACATAAAAGAACACAATTCAAGTCCCAAAAATCAACTCGCTTCCCATTCCAAATTTTTCCTTTAGTATCTTTAGGGCTCAAAAAGGAACTTATTCATGCTTGCATTCAATCCTAAAGACCACCGGATGCTCGTTTCCGGTAATGAAGCCATCGCGCTTGCTCTTTTACATTCTAATGTCCAGCTTGCTTCAGGCTACCCTGGCACTCCTTCCAGCGAAATTCTCGAAACTTTTTCGGAACTCGGCGGTTATGCTCAATGGTCTCCGAATGAAAAAGTGGCAGCGGAAGTGGCACTGGGCGCTTCTTTTGGCAATGCGCGTTCCGCAGTGACAATGAAGCATGTCGGGCTGAATGTCGCTAGCGATGTACTCTATACGGCGACATATTCCGGTTTGCAGGGCGCCATGGTTTGGATTGTCGCCGATGATCCGGGTCAGGGCAGTTCCCAGAATGAGCAGGATACGCGAAATCATGCAAAAGCGTCCGTATGCCCGATGTTCGAACCATCCAATGCCCAAGAAGCATACGATTTTGTGCGCCTTGCTTTTGAAGTAAGTCATCAATTCCAAATTCCAGTCATCGTCCGTATGACTACCCGCGTGGATCATTCCAAGTCAATTCTTGTACCTAAAGAAAAACCGCTCGAAGCCCTCGTTCCGAACTTTGTGCGCAATATTCCTCACCGCGTGATGGTTCCTGGCTATGCAAAACCTGCAGGGAAACGCCTCCGCGCAAAAATGGAAGATATGCGCAAGTGGAATGAGACGGAAGGCCCGAACAAGATGGAAATGCGCTCTGCGGATCTCGGCATCATTACTTCCGGAATTTCGTACCATCACGTGCGCGAAGCCGCTCCTGATGCGAGTATACTCAAACTTGGAATGACGTATCCATTCCCGGAAGCGCTCGTAAAAGATTTTGCAAAGAAATGCAAGCGCTTATTCGTAATTGAAGAAAACGACCCCTGGCTTGCGGAAACGATCCGTGCTATGGGCATTCAGGTCGAAAGCAAATTTGATCCTGTGTTCCGCTTTGGCGAATTGGATGTAACGCGTGTGCGGCGTATTTTGAATGGAGAAACCTCTCCCGATCCAATTCCTGTCAAGGGGAAAGCCCCTGCCCTTTGCGTTGGCTGCCCGCACAGAAGTTCCTTCGCTGTTTTGAAGGATCTCGGATGCATCATCTCGGGCGATATCGGCTGCTATACGCTCGCTGCGCTTCCGCCTTTTGAAGCGATGGACATGATGATTGATATGGGAGCAGCTATCGGTATGGGACTCGGACTCCGCCACGTGCTTCCTCGCGAACAGGCAAAAAAAGTGGTCTCCGTGATCGGCGACTCCACGTTTGTCCATTCAGGTATTACTGGTCTCGTGGAAATGGCTTACAATAAGCCGGAAACAGGCCACGTCGTGGTAATTCTCGACAATTCGATCACGGCAATGACAGGCCAGCAGGAACACCCGGGTACAGGCCGCCATCTGGATCATTCGCCGAGCTACAAAATTGATTATACACAAATTGCAAAAGCCGCTGGCATCCAGAATGTGGAAATCGTTGATCCGGTGAAAAATCCTGAAGCGATGAAAAAGGCTGTGAGCGAAGCTCTAGCAAAAGATGAACTTTCGCTCATTGTCGCAAAGAGCCCTTGTATTCTCGCCTTAAAGAGCATCCTCGCTTGGGACAAGGCGAACAAAGAACGCGCAGAAAAGCTTTCTAAAGGAGAACACTGATGAAAACGGTTAACGTCAAATTTGCAGGCCTCGGCGGAACAGGCGTTATAAAGGCGAGTGACGTTTTCGCAGAGTTAGTTTTTGAACTCGGTCACGATGTGAAAAAAGCAGAAGTTCACGGGATGAGTCAACGCGGCGGTTCTATCGCTAGCGATGTGCGCTATGGCGATAAGGTGGAAAGTCCAATGATCCCAGAAGGAGAAGCGGATTTCCTTGTGGTCTTTGATGAAACTCAAGTCATCGTAAACGAAGTCTTCTTGAAGAAAGGAGGTACCCTCCTCACTGAAAAGGACATCGATGTAACAAAGCTTCCGAACATCAAGTCGCTCAACGTTGCTATGCTTGGTAAACTCAGCCGCTATTTTGACTTTCCTCCCGAGAAGTGGGACATTGCGCTCAAAAAGCTTTTCGACCCCAAGTTCCATGCGGGCAATGCAGAAGCGTTCAAGATCGGCCGCGGCGAATAAAGTTTTAATAGAATAAAGTAATAGCCTCGCTTTGCCTATTGCAGAGCGAGGCTATTTTTGTTCCGTTTGAAAAAAGGAAAGGATCCGCTTTATTGCGAATTGAGGCCATGTAAAGGCGATTATTTTCAAGGCCATACAGATAATTTTTCGCATCACGAATTGCGAATCTCTTCTTCGCAGTTCTGCACCATTACGGAATCTACAACGGCAATAACAAATTCTCGCATATATAAACATGCACATATGAATGTCAAAACGGACAAATTATTTCAAACCATAATGAGCGGTAAAATCAACAAGCCGGGATTTCGTATAATTTATTTGTAATAAAATACAGATACCTTAAAAACCGCTGCGGTGAAATCCACAGCATCCAAGGCAAATGCAGCAAAATCAGGTTTGTTCCTTACTACTAAAAGGATTCATTCCCGATAAGTTCCACCTCTATACATTAGCGATTTGTAATTGTAAACCATTAGTGATAAAAGTGCAGGGCCTAGAACCAAAGCGGTTGCCATAAAAAACGGCTATTCAAAGAAACTGCGTTTCTAAACAAAATAATTATCATGGCTAAAAGCAAACTGCAGAATAGGATAAATTAGAACGACAGTCCTAAATTAAAGAGATGGTTGCCATCGAGAGTAGGGCTCGCCGCATAAGCGTAATCAAATTGAACCCGCCCGAATACAAGACCTAGGCCTGCGGAAACTCCGCTCTTGGTTTCACCGCGGTAGGCATAGCCGATGCGGAAAGCGAGAGCTTTTTTGTAAAGAAGCTCGGAACCAAAACGCCATTCTGCATCATAGTCTGCTCGCCGATATGCATCCGCGTGAACAGCAAGATCAAAAGCATTCATTATGGGAATACTACCCGAAATGCCCGCCTGAAGGGCCATCGGTGCCGATTCCTCTTCGCTTTCGTATTCCGAGACCCACCCAAAATTAGTAACGGTCGCACCAAATGCGACATACTTGTTGAGCCTGAAGCTTGCGCCGCCATCCATCAAGAAGGCGAGCGCCGTTGCATCTTCAATAGATTGTGAAGCGAATCTCGCCGTAAGGCCCCAATTAAAGATGGACGGCTTGCTACCGATACCGAGTTGTACAGCGCACGCCATTGCTCCGTAGTCTTCTGTTTTGAAACCTTCCTCATCGCGGCCCTCAATATCACCATAGCCTAGATATTCAAGGGCAGCGCTCGTATTTACAATAGAAAGAGGAAGTCCAAAATAAGCGGATGTAAGTTTTGCATCAATGTTACTTGAAAAAATGGTATGTTCTACGCCGAATTGCGGGTTATTGGAAGCTGCGGTTGCTAAAGGATTGCGGGATACTTCCGAAAATCCTTGCGGAGTAGCGACTCCAGAACCAGCGATAGCGGCACTTCGCGGAGATGTGGCAAGCGACAGGAATTTCATCGTCGTCCCGCCTTCGTCAACGTTCCAATAACTTCCGCCGGCAATAGCTGCCGCAGAGAACGCGAGTACAATAAATAGCGCAGACTTGGTGAACATTTGGAATCTAAAATACAAAACTCAGTGCCCTTTAATTTTTCCAAGTTTGCATAATGGCAAGGACTTTGACCTTGAGTTCTTCTGCCCGTTCTGGAGAATCGCACTCTACATAGCAGCGGAGTTCTGGGGCATTTCCACTTGGACGGAGGTGAATGATGTCTCCTGTGTCGAATATCATGCGGTATCCGTCTGTGCGATCCGCATCAACGACTTTGCCCGCAAATTTTCCAAAGAAAGACGTTCCCAAATTTTTAGTGGCAATTTCTTCCACTTTTGCCTTGCCCTTTTCAGAGGGAAATTCCTTCACTCGATCACTTGCAGTAAAACGTTTTGGAAGTTTGCGGAACAAATCTTCGACACCGACAAATTCCTTGCAGGCGCGGGCAAGTAAGGCAATTATGGGGAGGAGAGCATCGCGCGTGGGGAGCGCTTTCAAAACTTTGCCGTTCTGTTCTATATCCGTTTCAAGGAGGAAGCCACCATTTGCTTCATAGCCCGCAACGGTTTTGCCGTTTTCGCAGAGGCTTTCCATCCCGGCGATGACGTAAGGACTTCCAATGCGGGTGCGGAGGACTTTTTCAAAGAGGTTACTCTTCTCAAGAGCCGTATTGCAGCTCACAGGAGTTGCCACACGGGCGATACCCAAGGAATTTGCGGCAAGAATACCCAGAACGTCGCCGCGGAGCCATTTGCCAGTAGCGTCAGCGAGTAAAGGTCTATCGCTATCGCCGTCCGTGCTGACGATCGCATCAAAACTTTCTTTGGCCCAATTCTCCGCAAGCTTGATGTCTTCTTCGCGGATGGCTTCCGTATCGACAGGGATGAACTTTTCAGAGCGACCGAGAGGTTTTACGTAAGCTCCCAAGGAGGTGAGTACATTTACAACGATATCGCGCCCGACTGCAGAATGCTGGTACACTCCGAGGGTGAGTCCATGAAGAGATTTTGCTCCAAAAAAGTCTAAATAGCGTTTTTCGTAATCGGTTCTCGCTTCGATTATCTCCTGAGGAAGTTCTGCAGGAATTTTCAGCATTCCGCTTGCATCAAAAAGGATATCGTCCAAATCAATGGATTCGGCACGTATTCCGGATTCATCTTTTTTGGAAATTTCGCCTTTCGGATGATTGAATTTGATCCCATTGCGATCGTCGGGAATATGGCTGCCAGTGACCATAATTGTCGGAATTGAGTTGACGATGCCGTAAAGAGCAATCGCCGGACTAGGGATGCGGCCACAATTGATGACTGTCCAATTCGAGTCTCTCGCAGCAGTTGCAAGAGCTTGGAGAATTCGGCCGGTGCTCGGGCGGAGATCGCCGGCAATGGCTACCGTTTTTGGCGATGTATAAGTTTTTTCAGAATAAGAGAGAAATGCGCGTGCATAAGAGTAGCAGATTTTGTCGGTCATTTTGGAAACAAGCCCGCGGGCACCACTCGTCCCAAAACTTACACCGCTCGTGTTCATCATATCGTTAATTGAAATTTTCATATTGTCAAATATACAAAAAGCTAATTTTCGGGTATATGGACAGAGAACGCCGTCGTCGATTCGGACAGAACTTTTTAGATAAACAAACTGCAGATTTGATCGCCTCCGACCTCCCACTGAGTGATGGTGAATCTATTCTGGAAATAGGCCCTGGCCACGGCGCACTTACAGAGCCACTTCTTTCCCGCGGTTTCCCGCTTACTGCTGTGGAAATTGATGAAGAATGTGTGGCGTTTCTAAAAGAGAAATTTACGGATAAGCCGGACTTCAGCATTGTGAACCAAAACTTTCTTCAATTTCCACTCGAAGCCTGGCTTGAAAAAAATCCGAAATCCTGGCTCACAGGAAACCTTCCATACAACATTTCCACAGGCATTGTTTCCAAAATAATGCCGATCCTAAAAAGAACAAAAGGATTTATGGGAATGGTGCAATATGAAGTGGCAAAACGTTTTTGCGCCGAGCCTCATTCAAGTGATTACGGAAGCCTTTCCGTGTGGGTAAAGGCTCATGCCGAAGGACGAATTCTCCGCAAAATAGGTCCTGAGCATTTTACGCCTCGCCCGAATGTAGATAGCGCAACCGTTCTTCTTTTGCCGCTTGAACACCCATTGGAAGCCCCTCCAGACTTTTTCACCTTTGTACAAGCAGCTTTTTCCAAAAAGCGCAAGCTCATCGTGAATTCGCTTTCGAACTCTTACGGAAAAAGCGAAGCCTTTGCCGCACTAGAAAAATGCGGTTTCTCAATGAGCACTCGCGCCGAAGAGCTCTCTCCTCAAGAACTTCTGAATTTATATACAAATATTAAGAAGAAATAAGCGAAGAGCCGTTTTGAAATTGGGGAAAGAACTACCTCCGCAACAAGCAGCGGGTTATCAAAACCAAGGGCAAAATCCAGATCGATGCTACATCGCATGAGAGACTTTGTGGTTCTTGTGTACATATTCGCTTCTCTACGAATTCCTCGTAGCCTCCGCTTTGAACCCGTCTTCAAGTGTGGCTTCTATGAATTCGTATGAAACAAAAAGGTGGAGAATCAATGAGCATAT
>Ga0172378_10000683_pt1 | contig 30184 bp, 16 predicted proteins | sample GrowelOW332metaG_FD_119755 | JGI IMG/M metagenome (GOLD analysis project Ga0172378, IMG submission 119755) | Groundwater microbial communities from an aquifer near a municipal landfill in Southern Ontario, Canada - Pumphouse #3_1 metaG | ecosystem: Environmental > Aquatic > Deep subsurface >...
ACAACAATTTCACAGCCTCGTTTCAAATCACGTATCTGCTGCCCCATAGAAGCACCACCATAAACGACACATGTACGGGGAGATCTGCCTTCCGTAAAGGACTGCATTTCCGTACATGTCTGCATGGCGAGTTCCCGCGTAGGTTCAAGAATAAGTGCATTTACGCAATTGCTTCCTTCGCGGAGTTTCTGCACAAGAGGAAGTCCGAACGCAGCTGTTTTTCCCGTACCTGTACGGGCACGGGCAATAACGTTTGCATCGCCGTTTAAAAGCCGGGGAATAGCGAGCACCTGAATAGGTGACGGAGTAACAAAGCCTTTTCGGGCTACCGCTGCCAGGGTCTGTTCATCAAGACCAAGGTCTTCAAAAGAGATTTCTTCTGATTCCATATGTATACCTGTTTCCTGCGGGCCGGATAAAACCGCCCATTATTTCGTGTGACGAGAGTGACAGGAAGCATATAAACCAGAAATCCGTAACCAGCTTTAGGTGATTGGAAAAGAATTAAAGGCAGTCGACTAATCGTGCATGCGTCCATCAGACATAGCACACGTTAATGTAATTCTAGTATAAACATATAATAATTGCAAGCAAATAGTGCAATATTCCGCATCTATTACCGTTTTTTAGAAGCTTTCAACCGTAATAATTTGATTTTTTTGCAAATTTATGATATTCTATAATCTATATGGCAAAAGCAACTAATTCAGGTAAAACAGGAAAATCTGCAAAGACGACAAAAATAACATCAACAGTAAAGTCGGATTCTACAAGTAAACAGTCATCAGAAAGATCTTCCTTACCATCAAAAACTTTTTCGTCGGGGAAAAGTTCTTCAACTGCAAATAAAGGAAATAAATCTACTAAAGTGAAAACAATTGTACCTGATACTAAATTCAAAATCACCCAGAAAGTCGTTTATCCCAGTCAGGGAGTAGGTAAAGTTACTGATATTACAGAACAGACTTTTAAAGAACAGAAGTTATGGTATTACAATATTTATATTGAAGCTTCTGATATGGTCGTAATGGTTCCTGTTGAACGTGCGGAAGAACTCGGAATACGGGCGATTGTCTCCCCGGAAGAAGCGGAACAGGCGTTACAGCTTCTTTCCGATGATTTTGAACCAATTACTTCAGACTGGAAGCTTCGTTACCAGATGAACCTTGATCTGCTGAAAAAAGGCAGTATTCTGGACATCGCGACTATCGTACGCTGTTTATACAACCGGAGCAAGGTAAAAGAACTGCCGATTCTTGAACGAAAACTTTATGATTCAGCCCGTAAACTTCTTGAAGATGAGATTTCGTTCGCCATGGGAAAAGCTGTAAAGGATGTGGAAACACTTATTCATACGAAACTTGAACCGCCCGGATCAATGCCGAAAGTTAAACATGTTGTTAATATAGACGACGATGATGATGATAACCTTATGGACGACATGGAAGAGAAGGATGAAAATTCTACTGACGAACATGATGATGACGAAGAAACCGAAGAGGACAGTTCCGCCGATGACTCTGACGATAATGCCGCAGATGATTCAGACGACTCCGATGACGGCGGGGATTCTCTGGATAACGACACTTTTTAAGGTATGTCCTTATTATGATAAAAAAGTCCCTTCCTCCCACTAATGCGGCCGTTGTTATTGCTGCCGCAGGAACGTCTTCCCGGACGGGAACTTCAGTACGAAAACAATATCTCCCGCTCGGCAGGGGTACTGTCCTTTCCGAAGCGGTAAAACCCTTTCTCCGGACACTTCATTGTACGGTTTTAGTGATTACAATTCCTGCCGATGAAAACGACATTCCGGCAAACACAGCCTTATCGGCTGATAAAGAAATAAATGCTCTTCTGCATCAGACAAAACTGCTTTTTGTACACGGAGGAAAAACACGGCAGGAATCGGTAAAATGTGCGCTTGAAGCAATTGCAGCACTTCCCGATTCTGATGTTGATATTATACTTGTTCATGATGCAGCACGCCCCTTTGTTACAGACGATATAATACGTAATACCGCAGCTGCAGCTGTTGAACACGGGGCGGCCGTTCCTGCAGTTGTTCCCGTAGATACTCAAAAAGAAACAGACGGCCGCGGAATGATTATCCGCCATCTTGAGCGCAGCTTGATCGCGGCAGTACAGACACCGCAGGCATTTTTATTCAATCCGATTCTTGAAGCTCACAGGAAGGCGTCAAACGACGGGTGTACCTATACAGACGATACGGAAATATGGGATAAATACGTCGGACGAGTATTTACCGTTCCGGGAGACGTCTGCAATAAAAAAATAACATTTGCATCGGATGTTGGTAAAACAATGAATAATTCACAACAGATTATACATACAGGACTCGGATATGACATACATCCGCTTGTCCCGGGACGAAAATTATTGATCGGAGGCGTCGAACTGCCTTTTGACAAAGGAGAGGCGGGACACTCGGACGGCGACGTACTGCTTCATGCAGTAACCGATGCACTGCTCGGAGCAGCAGGACTTGGTGACATAGGCAGTTTTTTCCCGAGCGAAGACATCAAATGGAAAGATGCTGATTCAGCAGTCCTCCTGCGCGCAGTATGGCAGAAAATTACAGACGCAGGCTGGCATCTTGTGAATATAGACTGTATTGTAAAACTTGAGCAGCCGAAATTTCTTCCGTACCGTAATACGGTATGCAGTTCAATAGCAGAAATTCTTGGAACTACTGCTGAAAATATATTTGTAAAGGCCAAGACAGGCGAAAAAATGGGAGACGTCGGAAAAGGTGGTGCAATAGAAGCCTGGTGTTCCTGTCTTCTCCAAAAATAAAGCAGGCACCCTCTGCCGGATGTCTGCTTCAAGTTTACATATTATCAGGCAGTTCGAGTACCATTTCAATTTCCGTCTGAGTCCGGTTCATACGTTTCGCAATCTGCGGAATTGTCCATCCCTGCCGCTTAAGATACTTGATGTTTTCGCGGTCCTGAGGAGATAAACGTTCATCGCCTTTTTCGGGATGTTTTTCAAGATCCTGTTTCGTCATCTGATTAAGCAATTTAAACTTTGACTCAATATCATTTCTGAGTTCTTCAAGCCGGGCTTCGCTGCGGCCTATACCCTGCCGTGCGGAATTCAATGCATCCATGCGCTTGTCAGCTTCGTCAAGGAGAGACTGTAACGAAGAAAGTTTCGAAACGGCATCTCCAATTCTCGGACCGCTTTTTATAATTTCGTCGACGTTTGTCTGAACGTCTTTTATCTCCTGCGGTAAAGAATCAGACTGCCGGGCACAAGCCTTCAGCCGGTCCTCAAGAGTTTTCAGATTGTCGAACGACGTATTTACATCTTTATTCACACGGTCAATAACATCCTGTTTCTGTTCAAGCCGGTCGTATGAAGCTGAAATTGTATTGAGCTTTTCCTGAAAATCTCGTGCAGACACTTCCATATTCTGAAGCTGGTCATATGTCGTCTTTAATCCGCTGATCTTTTCATCCATTTTATCCGAAAGACCGACCATCGTATCATATTTCTGGCCGAGCGTATCAATTTTCGTCTTCTGCGCATCAAAATCCTTAAAGCGGGTATTAATATCCTCACTTATTCTGCAGATTGCATTGTACTGGTCGGAAAGTTTTGAAGCGGTCTGATTAAACGATTCGATTCTTGAAAAATCGTTGTTAAGGTCCGCAATCTTTTCATCCAGCTGCTTCTTCATCTGCTCGGCTTTTTCATACACCTGCATCTGCGATTTTACATTCTGAAGTTCCCGATTAAGTTCACTCATACGGCTCTGTATATCGTTTGAATCGTTCTGCATTTTCAGAATAAATTTTGCCTGATTTGCGCTGTTCGAAACTTCAAACGAATCAATTTTCTCTTTCAGCCCATTCAACTTCTGTGCTGAATCTGCGCTCTGCCGGCTTATGCGGTCTTCCGTGTCCTTCAGCATTTCTTCGTACATGTTCTGCAGTCTGGTAAGAATTTCATCTGAACGCTTTTCATACGATGCGACGGATTCATCTGTTTTCGACTGAAGGAGTGAAATTTGTGAAACAAGATCATCCTGCTGCTTTTTGACACCAGTCGTATACTGCATCATATCGGCGGCAAGTGCACTTTCTGCTTCCGTTATCTTCTTCTGGGAAGTACTCTTAAGACTTTCAAGCTGCCCCTTGAACATTTCGCCCGATTCATCAAGCTGCTGTTTTAAATGCTGTTTCCAGGTGTTGAACTCGGCTAGAGCGGCATCGATTGTGGAAGAGCTGGTCTCCTGCCTTGTCGTGACAGCATCTTCAAACGATTTAAGACTTTCAATCAGACCGTTCTGGATCTTTCCAAGCTGTTCGTTTATCTTCTTCTCATATTCATCGGACGCTTTCTTAAGATATTCATCGGAGGCAGACTGCGAACTGCTTACTTTTTCCCGGGTGTCTGTCGTAAAATCATCCACTGTCTGTCTGATATCGTCCAGTCGTTTTTTTACAGACCCCTGTATATCCTTTATTCCTTCTGCAACACGTCCCATCTGCTCGTCGTTTTTTTCCTGAAGCGCTGCAAGTTTTGTCTGCATATCTTCGCTGTACTTTACTTCCAGTGCACGACGGGCATTTTCATAATCTGTCGTAAACAGGGTAAGTTTTCCGTCAAAGGAACTCTTCCACGCAGTAAGATCTTCCTGCATTTTATTACCGCGGCTTTTCAAATCATTATTGAACGTATCCTCAAAATCTTTGAGCTTCGTAGTCATGTTCCCAACCGCTGTTGCCTTTATTTCGTCGATACTCTTTCCAAGCGTCGAAATCTGCGTTTCCATTGCGTCATAATCGTTTTTTATTGAAGCGGTAAATTCGTCGTGTTTCTGCTGCTGACCGTTTGTAAACGCATCAAAATCGGAAAGTACCCGTTTCCGTATTTCTTCCATCGCCTTCCGCAGATTCGCTTCAAGCGTATCCACATCTTTCCCTGAAGTTTCAAGCCGGGAAAACTGATATTCGAGATCCTTCTTATATGCCCCAAGCTGAGAATCAAGTGATTTGAGTACATTCTCTTCATGCGCTTCACAAAGTTGTGCCGTTTTTTTCATTGATTCGTTCAGTGCTGTATCGAGTTCTGAAAGTTTAGACTCTGCCTGTACACGGAATGTTTCGATTCCAGCTTCAACAGCCTTTATTTTTTCCTGAAGCTGCGGTGCAATACCGTCGGCCCGTTTTTCCGCTGCGTCACATTCCGTCTGCAGTCTGCCGATTGAATCCGCTGTTTCTTTTACGGAAGCTTCTGTCTGTTCTGACACTGCCTTAAGCGATCCGGCAAGAGACAACTTAAGTGCGTCGATTTTATTCTCAATATCCGTACGGCAGCTTTGGACCGTATCATTGGCGGAAGCCGTAAATTTCCCGAGTGCGTCTTTCTCAAGCGCATCAGCTTTCGATACGGCATTTTCAAAAAGACTGCTGTACCGCGACTCCAGCTCTTTTACCTGCGATTCAAGAGATGTCTGCACCCCTTCGAGACTTTTCGAATTTGTCTGTACATTCAGGGCTATAAAATCGGATGTTTTTTTAGCTTCACCAAGAGAAGCATCAAGCTGAGCTCTGAGCCCGGCGATCTGGCCGTTGTACTGTTCATCCAGCTCCGTAATACGTTTATTCAAACCGGAAACAACAGTCCCCTCTTTCTCATCATAAATATTTTTGATTGAAGCGGCCTGCTGCTCAAGCGAAGTCGTTTTCTGCGTAAGTTCTTCTGAAAACTTGTCATATACATCATCAAGTCTGTTACTCAAATCTGCAATATTTGCGTCATTCCTGTCAGTAAGCGCAGTATATGATTCATCATATTTTTTATCGAGTTCTGCAATACGTCCGTCATTCTTTCCGTCGATTGAATCCAGTAATGCGGCATATTTATCATGGGCTGCGGCAATCTTTTCTGAATACTTCTGATCAAATTCATCGATATGCTGTTTATACTTTTCATCAAGCGAAGTAAGCGTTTTTTTAATATTAGCTATAACAGTACCGGTCGAATCCTTGAAGGAAGAAACAACTTCAGTCGTCTTCTGCAGCAGCTCTTTATCAAGTTCCGCCGCTTTCTGACTGTATTTTTCCGCCAGAGACGCATACTGCTGATTCAACGAAGTGTCCGTTGTTTCTGAAAGCGTTTTATACTTCTCTGCATCTTTTTTTACTTTCTCTGCAAACTGCGTAATCTGTTCATTTATCGCTGATTCGGTCTTATCAGCCTGTTCTTTATATTTTTTTACAAGTGCTGTATACCGTGCCTCGATTGAAGCGTCTGTCTCATTAGCTTTCTGTGTATGTTTGGAAGCAAGCGTAAGATACTGCTGTTCAAGTTTATCGTTGAGTTCATCAGCCCGTTTTTTGTACGAGTCTGCAAGCTGTGTATACTGTCCGTCGTATTTTCCGATAATTTCTGCTGTACGATTATCTATAGAACCATCAAGAGCCGCGGTTCGTTCCGTAATCCGCCTGGCCATATCCGCAGCTTCGGCATCAAGACGCGCCGTAAGTTCAGCCATCTCCTGCTCGTATTTTTCGGCCAGCGCTCCATACTGCTGCTGATATTTATTATCAAGTCCTGATTCGAGTCCTGAAATTTCTTTTTCAACTTCAGCTGCACGGCCGTCTATCTGTTTCCGGGCATCCTCAAGGCGTGCGGAGAACTCCGCTTCGAGTTTCGATATGTTTTCTTCTGTCGCTTTTATATACGAATCGCTGCGCTGCTGAGCCTGTGCGCTCAAATGCCTGAATGCAGTATCTTCAAGCTGGTCCGCCTTTTCGGCCGCTTCGCTGTAAACACCTGCAATTTCGTTTCTGAACTTCATAAGAGCATCTTCCGCCTGTTTTTCCGCGGACATAACATCTGAAGACAGCTTTTGAGAACGAGCTTCATAGTCGGCCAGTAATTTCGAACCAAGCGCTTTAAGCTGTTCGCTGTTGGTCTGAGAAAAATCAGTACTTATTTTCGGTATATGCTTTCCTATATCGTCGATTTCTTTCTTTTGCTCCGTCAGCTGTCTGTCGACTTTTTCAATAATAAGAGATTCTTTCTTAAGTCTTGTCAAATTCTCTTCAACATTTGCAGTCATTTCAGAAAGTGTGTTTAATGATTTGTCATAACCGCTGATTGTATCTTCCGCAGATTTTACAGCGGCGGCATATTTCTGCAGTTCATCGGCTTTCCGGGTAAAATCATCACGCTCCTTTTCCATGCGCTTTATTGCGGCTACCGCCTGAAGACGCGTCGTTTCAACATCCGCGTTTGCAGATGCAAGTTTTTTGGACTGTTCCTGAAAATATACGTCAAAATCTGCCTGACGTTTGTCGGCATACCTTTTGACTTTTTCCATTGTGTTGTTGTTTTTGTCCATCTGTCTAAGTGCAAGAGAAACGCCCGCCGCGACTGCAGATGCTACCAGAATTGCGATGATAACCACTTTTCCCACCCAGTAATCGCTGTATCAGATAATGCAGCTGAATTTACTTTTTTTATTGTAGCACAATTTTTTGTAATTGACGATAGTCATTAAATGAAATATCGGCTTCTTTAAGAGGCCGGTGAAACAGCATCCTCCAGTACGGTTCAAAATATGCCGATTTCATTCCTGCCTTTTTTGACCCCAAAACATCATATTTTACACTGTTTCCTATATATAGAATATGCTCAGGAGCAACTCCCAGTTTTTCAGCCATAACAGTAAACGGGTATGCAGAAGGTTTTAATGCGCCGATATCTTCCGTTCCGAGAACAACTGTACAATATTTTTTAAGTCCCCACAGTTCACCTTTCTGTTCAGGGGGAAAATCCGAAAGAAGTGCTATCTTTAATCCTGCATCGTAAAAAGCACGGAATGTCTCAGGGACATACTTACAGCAGGGAATTGTTTTAAAATACCCGCTTAAACCATCATAAACGATTTTCTGCAGACGAAGTTTTGATTCTTCCGCAGAACAGTGAATACGTCTGGCAAGGCGTTCTGCCTGTATTTCAGAAAAATTTTCCAGTCTGTCCATACAATGCATTTCATTACGGACAAGTCCGTACTGCAGAAAAAACAGATTATAACGTAAAAAATGGAAAAACATACGCAGATGAAGCCGCCACTGTCTGTATAAAGTTCCATCGATATCAAATCCGACGGCTTCGATTTCTCCCAATCCCGGTATATTCAACTTAGACTCCTTTCGTTCTATCAGCAGGCTCTGCACCTTACAGGCTCCACTGTATTACCGATTACTTTTTAAAATCAATTGTAAAAATAAAATTCGCATATCCGTCAGCGGTATCCTGTACAAAACGCCACATAGAAACCTGCTCACGAATTTCCTGCTGAATTGAAAGCGGCAGGATTGAAGCCGGAGTTATGTTTATTGCAGATAAAGGAACGTTTCCTTTTGCAAGCACTTTAAACTGAATTGTTACGGTGCGGCTGCTGTCGATGAGCTTTGCGTTTTCATCGGAAATCTGAATAGACGGTTTTGAGGGATACAGCAGGATTCTTGCAGATCCGTCGGTCATTTCTACTGCAACCTTTCCGTCAGAACTCCGCCCCGTTTTCACCGATGTCCGGGATTTTACCCCGTTTCCGGCAGACTGCGTGTATGTCGTCGCGCTGATAGCTCCCAGCGCTGCTTTCGTTGATGCATCAGCATTTTCTGCTTTTTTATTTTCAGAAGCTGACGAATTCACCGGTCCGGCATTCTGCGGCGATGCTTCCGCCGAAGTTCCGGACAGCGCCGCTGCACCGGCAATCTGTTTTGTCTGCTCTGCACTTTGCGCCGTATTCGACGTTACCGATGCATCCGCAAAGAGACTGTCATCCCACTGAACATTTTTTTCCTTCTGAACACGTTGTTCTGCCATTAATTCTTCAACACTCTTTTTATATACCTGCGAAGGTTTTCCCGACGACATTTTAGTCTCCGGAGCAGCAGCATGCACGTTCTCCTGTTTTTTAACTGTTGAAGCCTTCTTTACCGGATCAGTTTTTTTCTGAGGTACCGGTTTATCTTTTGTTTCTGTTTTCTTTACCGGAACAGGTTTATTCACCTCTTCCGGCTGCAGTGGTACTGCTTTTTCAGGTTCTGACGTCTTTATGGTCTTTTCGACAGGGACGGAGGCAAGTGTTATACGAACGGTTTTATATTCCGGATTTTTTTTAAAAACAGGTATAAACACAGAAACTGTAATAAACACAAACCAGAATACAACGGTACCGGTTAACCCGATTTTTCTGCCCCGGGTGAGGATATCATCTTCTGCAGCAGGAAGAAAAGAAAACGTCATTTTTGTTTCGTCCGGAGATCTACTGCAGAATATCCGTTTCCGCGTATTACATCGAATATCTGTACAATCGTACCGTTTGTTACCTCTGAGTCTGCTTCAAGAGTAATCGGTATTTCGTCCTTTTTTTTGTTTTTAGTATCATATGCGGCAAGTTCGTCACCGAGCGTTTTAAATGTAACTTTTTTATCGTTGAACCAGAGTCCGTCATTTTTGTCGGCAGTGATTATTATTCCGGAAGTTGCCGTACTCTGTGCGGTACTGCTTGCAGGCAGATTAAGACTGATTCCCGGCATGACTGCAAACGTCGTAGAAACAAGAAAGAACAGAATCAGCTGAAAGACAACGTCTATCATCGGAGTCATATCTATATTCGACGCCGCTGCCCGGCGGTGTGCATGAAGCTGCATATTATTTTACCCTTCCTGTAAGTCTGAGTACAACCGACGTCACATCCGATTCCATTTCAACTATACAGTGATTCACACGGGACAAAAAATAATTATGAAAGACAACGGCAGGAATGGAAACGACAAGACCTCCGACTGTTGTTACAAGAGCTTCCGCTATAGAACTTGCCAGATGAGCAGGATCCCCCATACCCGTTCCACCGCCCAGCACATTGAATGCTTTAATGTTTCCTGTAACCGTTCCGAGAAGACCGAGGAGCGTAGCAATATTTGCAATAGTTCCAAGCGCCGTCAGCAGATGCTCATACCGGGGGATGACAAGATCCATTTCCGCCTCAACAGCTTCTTTCATGTCCTTCTCGTCCCACCGGCGGCAGTCAAGCGCTTTTTTTATAACCTGAGAAGTAGGAGTATCTGCTTCTGCGCATGCAACGGCAGCGGCCTCATAGTTGCTTCCTGAAAGAGAACCGTTCAAATCATAAATCAGTTTAACATCACGTTTTTTAATCATATAGAAATAATAACAGCGTTCTATAATAATATATGTCGCAATTATTCCGCAGAGAATAATCGGTATCATAAGAACTCCGCCTGACCGTATAGCTTCAAACATTTTTACTGCTCCTGTACCATGTATGATAAAATCACAAAGATTTAAGCCAAGTATTACCTAAAAAAAGAATTTAATAACAAAACCGGTCGAACCGCTTCTTGTAATGTACCGTCCTGCATATGTACGGGATTCTCCGGTAATTAATTTTACTACATCATCGGCGGTGACCGCAAGACGCACAGCCTTTGTAAGCCGGTAAAAACCGGAAAAATTCAGTTCCGGCATATGGTCTGCATTTTCATCCGGCGAAAGACTGATTTCCGTACCGGCCCCCCACCGGGAATCGCTTCCCTGGAGAGATACAGATACCGCAATCGTATCAGGTGTTTCAAGTACCGGCACATAGAGCCACTGGGCTTTCCATGATCCTCTGAGTGTAAGTATACCTTTACTGAAAGAAATTCCGGTGTCTGTACAGAGCAGGCTGCGGTCTGTCTGCTTATACGTATACTGCCCGTATGCAAAACCGTCTTCGTAATCTGGTTCCCAGACACCGTTGCCGAACGCTGTCTGCCTGTATTCCGCTTCAGCAGTAAAAGAAAGTATATCTTTTACCGGTACGGCGGCAGTAATTTTTCCGTACCAGTCGCTTGTCTCACCGGGAATAAACGAAAGCTCACTGAACGTATATTTTTTCTCAAGATCCGCGTAAAGCGGCTGTTCCGATGCAATTCCCCCTTCGGCTGAAAGAGCCGTTTTCCGTGAAGAAAGGCCCGTAACAAATGACGAATTGACGCCGAGTGTAAACGGAACGACCACAGGAGTTCCTCCCAGTTCGGTTCCGATTACAGCAGCAGCATCGCCGTAAACAGCTATAAAGTCATTTTTCCATCCGAGTCCGGTACCGAAACGGGCGCGGTTTGTATTGCCGCTGGAAAGCACACCCGCAGTATCAGACTGAAGATACCATGCAGCTGAAAAATATGACGAAAATCCGCCTGTTCCCCATCCCAGTCTTGCAGAAGGAGAAAGTGAAAACACCGCAGACTTTTCTGCATAGTCGGCAGCCGCCGGAGAACCGGTAATACTGGTAATACCGACAAAACGGTTGTACCATCCGGTATTCACATCGGAGTGAAGGCTGAATCCGCCGGGCAGCGTCCAGGCAGCATCAGCTTTACCAGCAACAGTCTGTTTCGTCACATCATAGAATTCTTCACCCTGATTCTGCAGTCCGTTCCCGACAGATTCGTAGCTGCCGCTTAATTCATAAGCTGCATTTTTTGTTGTAAATGTTTTTTTCCCGGTTATAGCTGCCGTCCGGTCGTAAAAACCGTCTGTAAACGAATTCCGTGCATATCCGTCGGCACTTTCATAATTAAAACCGATTCTGAACGGATCAGTACCCGCTGAACGGTATACGGAAAAATTTCCGTTAAAAACTCCGGGACCTCCCCCGCCGATAAGTCCCTCGGCATACACTGAATTTTCAGGCGCTGTTTTCGAAACAGTCTCATCGGCACCGGCATTCTTTCCTGCCGGAACTTCCGGAAGTTCCGGCAGGACGGTTTTTGACTCTGATACGGAAGGAAGTACTTCTGAAAAATCAGGGACTGCGTTTTTGCCCGCTGTAAGCGCATCTCCCGACACGACTGTCGTTACATCAGGCAGCGTTATTCCACTGTTCTGTGCAAAAAGAAATGCCGTGGAAATAACTGTTAGTATACAACATACATATATTTTCTTTTTCATAACCTGCCTTCCTGCTGATCCAGACTTTCTGCCTGCCGGCTCCCTGGATACAGCTTTTTGAGTGTTTTTACTGTTTCGTCTGCATCTCCGTCTTTTCCTGCGGCCTTGAATGCATCCGCAGCATTGTATAACGAAGCTGCAGCTTTCTCATCTTTACCGTTCGTCCGGTACTGTTCTGCGGCAAACAGATACATATCAGCCGCTTCTTTATTCTTCCCTGACTGACGGCTGTATAAGCCTGCGATACTGGCATTTTCTGCCGCTTCAAGGCTTTCCGTATCGAGATGCTGTTTCTCAACGGCAAGCAGCTGTTGTGCAAGATCCGCCGCACGTGCAAAAGTTGCGCCGGAAGCCGCATACAGCGCAGCAAGTTCTGTTCCGGCTTTCCGGCCTTCCGCTGTGGAAAGTCTGCCTTTCTGCTCATATTCAGTCAGTTTGCGAACGACCGGTTCATTGCTGCCTGATGCCAGTTTTTCCAGTTCACGAACCTGTTTTTCTATTCCGTCGGATTCTGCCTGACTACCGTAATTTTTAAGAAGATTTAGAGCCTGTTCAAGTGCATCACCGTAATCGCCGGTCTGCCGGTACAGGACCACAAGATTTTTCATCGCACCGTATATATAGGTACTGCCGGGGTATTTTTTTATAAGCGCATTATTCAGCAGAACGGCACGATTTGTATTCCCCTGCTGTGCCTGGCAGTCTGCACTGAAGTACCATGATGCATCGGTAAATCTTCCGTCAGGATACTGATTATTATATTCATTAAACCGGGTCAGAGCCGTATCATACTGTTTTACCGTATAATAAATTTCTCCCCGGCGGTACATAGATTCCTCTGCAAGTTCTTCCGACGGAAAAGTATGTGCAATTCCCAGATAGGCATTGTCTGCTTTTCCTGTTTCTCCCTGTTTGACAAAAATCTGCGCAGTTTCATACAGACATTTCATACCGAACTAATTTTTCTGCATTGTATAAGGAGAAAGTACGCTCAACGCTTTTGCATAATTACCGGAATCCGCATAGATTCCGGAACAAAGCAGTACAGCTTTCTCTCGCGATGATACATCCGGTGCTGTTTTCACCGCTTCTTCCGCCTGCACTGCAGCCTGTTCATAGTTACCATTCTGTACAGCGGCGTTTGCTGCAGTTATGCGTGCATTCCAGTACAGCTCGCTGCCCTGATATTTCTCTGCAAAAGCCGCCAGTGAAGAATACGCCGCACCGCTCTCACCAAGTCTGTATTGTGCATACCCAAGGTAAAAAAGTGCATACTGCTGATATTTACTGCCTGCAGACGTACCAAGATATTTTGAAAAATATTTTTCGGCACTATTCCAGTCACGGCTGTTAAAAGCTGCAAGACCTACTACATACAAAGCGTCTTTTTCCCCGGATTGTACGGCCTGCACATATGCGTCCGAAGGCTGTCCTTCAAGAAGAAGTGTTTCGGCATAATCAAGGCGGACTGCATCATTTATTTTTCCATTTTTATCCATACGCACATATATGGCCAGTGCATCAGGAATCCGCTGCAGCTTTACAAGAGTGCGGGCATAAAGTGCAAGTGTCTGCGCATCCTGATTCTCATTGCTGTTTTTTTCAATAATATCGGCAGCCGTACCGTATTCTCCCGTATTATAATAAGCAGAGGCTGTATAATACCGTGTTTTTTCATCGGCTGTCGTAATTTCTGCCGCATATGATTTTACATCATTCCATTTTTCCTGCAGAGCGGCATATTTGAGCATAAGAACAGTATATGCGGCATAGCTGCTGTCTTTTTCTCCGAGTTCTGCATCCTTTTCCGCCTTTTCAAGATATACGGAAGCAGCAGAAGGGCCTGTCTCGCGGAACATAATCTCTGCAACGTATAATGCTGCAGTCTGTTTCACCGTATCAACCGCATTGTCAGCGACAGAATTTAGATACTGCATCGCTTTTTCAAAATCATTCCGGTTGTATGCATCGATTCCGAGACGGAGCCAGAATTCAGAAACCAGCCCGGGAGAATCAGCAAGGACACTCTGTGCCTGTACAAGAACTGTTCCGGCATCAGTCCCGACTTCTTTTCTGTGTTCCGCTGAAACCGTATACGCTTTCTGGAGAGCGGATGCAGCAAACTTCTTCTGTCCGGCAGCCAGAACGGTACTGTATAACTCAAAGGCTTTCCGGTACTGTCCCTGCCCGCTGTACGCATCACCTGCATAAAGTGAAAAAAGTTCATAAACATCTGCAGATAAAAAATCCCCGGGAAAAGTACTGTACAGGTCTGTCGTCTGCCTGTACGAATTCGTTCTGTTGTACGAATCAGCAAGTTTCAGAACAGCTTCCTCATAATCCGCGAAAGAATATTTTTTACCGTTCGCGACAACATAACCGAACGGATCGACAGCTTTCTCATACAGACCGAGCACATAACAGGAACGTGCACTGTACAAAACTGCAGAGCTGTAATATTGCCCGTCCGGTCCGCTTATTCTGCAGCTGTTAAAAAAAGAAAGCAGGGCGTCTCTGTAGTTACGCTGTGCATACTGCGCCCGGCCTTTCCAATAGAAACAGGCATGGCTGAGTTTCTGATTTTTTTGAACAAGTGTTCCGGTCTTTTCAAGTACTTTTTCCGCATCACTGCTCCGGCCAAGACGTACGAGACTTTCGCCTTCCATAACAAGAGCCTGTCCGGCGAACACAGAATCGGGATACGCTGATTCGAGCTGGGAGGCATACTCCACTGCACCCGGATAAAATCCACTGCGGTACGAGGCAGTCAATTCATTAAAAAGAGCCATATCTGTCTCTTCTGCATACAGAACCTGTATCAGAAACAGGACGACAATAAAAAAAAGATTTTTTTTCGCCATATTCATTCACGTTAAAGCGGAAAGAATTTATCAGAAGTTTTCATCCGCGTCAAATGGATAAAATTGCTGCTGTTGCTCCGGCAGAAATCGTCAATTGTTGATTCCACGCCGTTTCTGAACACAACGCAGTTGAATTTTCCAACGGTATCGAAATACGGGAACAATATTGCACACTGGTTGAACACTTTTACTTCCGGAGATGTTCTGCGGTCGGTCTCACGGACAGCCGCAAGATAACATTCTCCGGGATATTCCGATGCGAACACATACATAAGCGGCTTGAGCACAACGGCAGGATATCCTCCGTCCTTTATATAACCGACAGTGTTCATCATACCACCGGCCGTAAGTACTGCAGAAAACGGGTCTTCAGTCATATCGACGCCGGATTGTGCATACAGATACTTTCTGCCGGTATTTACAGAAAGAACAGCTGCTGCAATATTACGTGTCCAGTCAAGTGCAAACGAAGTGCTGTATTTTTCCGCCATAATTCCCTGATAGCCGGTCGGATCATATTCGACTGTCGGGACAAGCAGCGGTTCCCGTTTTAAGCTGCTTCCTGCAAGCGGGTTTACAAGGCCGTCTGCGATCCATTTTATAAAGCCTGCAGAAGAAAGTGAAATTTTATCAGCATCTTCTTCAGGAATCTCACGCTTTTTTCCGGTGGAAATGTACACAGGTTCGTCGTTTTCATCATACATTGCATCTTCCGCATACACAAGACCGGGAAGCTTTTCCCTGATAACATTTATCATCTGCAGCGTACTGTGGTACATGTCCGTATACGGATATGCATATTTCCACGGCAGCGTGTTCTTTGTCCATGAAAAGATATCTGTAAACGACGCTGCATAAAACCGCTCAAAAGGCAGGCCTGTAGGGACTTGATATGCCGCATATCCGCCGAAAACAATAAAATCAGCGTATGCGTTATTTTTAAGCGGAACAAACTGCACGTACACATCGCTGTCTTTTGCAAAATAGTATCTGATGCGGAGCGGATCGCCGGAACGCTTGTCACGGACAAGCACCCAGCTTCCCGGTGCATCACCAGGATAAACACTCTGCATTTCCGTACGTTTTCCTTTATCAGAATACACATCTACAGGCAGCTCCGCACGAGGCGACACAAAAACAGTGAACGTCGTTTCTGATTCTTCAAGTCGTATTTGAAACTGAATACCGGCTTTGTTCTGCCGTAATTCCTGACGGTTCATACGTAAATCGTTCAGAGGCGCTTCGAACCAGGACTCTATGAGTTCTGCGCGAATTCCAGACGAATCAGGAATTTCACAGCGGTTGTATTCCGCATAAGCGGAAATACATACAATCATGAAAAATACTGATGTACTAAAAATCCTCTTACTCGTTATCACTGTCACCATTCTCCGCATACAAACTTTTATCCTGAATTTTCAGCTGCCGGCTGCCGGAGGCATACTGCCGGGTGCGACTGGTTCTGTATCAATAAAGCCTGCGCCGCCTTCAGCCAGACGTATTTCAGGTTTCACAAGATTTCCGCCCGGCATTACAATCATTCCTTCATCATTCTCGTCAGGATGTCGGCCCACCGGAGCATTAGATAAAAGCAGTTTCAGACGGTTCAGCTGATTTACTTCGCTTGAACCGGGGTCATAATCAATTGCACTTATATTTGCTCCGGGAAAACGGCGCCGCAGTTCCTTTATCATTCCTTTTCCCGTTACATGGTTAGGCAGACAGGCAAAGGGCTGTACACACGCAATGCTGGGAACACCTTCTTTTATCAGATCTACCATCTCTGCTGTTAAAAACCATCCTTCTCCCGTAATGTTACCAAGCTGAACAATATCATCAACACCTTTCATCTGTTCGTAAATCGATTCGGGCGCATCGAAACGCCGGCTTTTCCGCAGACAGCGTTCAATCTGTGTTCTGTACCGGCCTGTGAACCATACAAGCAGTTTTGCATTTCGTTCTGTTTTTTTCGGAAAAGCCAGCTTCTCGTGACGGAAAATACCGGTCGCAAATGAATACAGGAAGAAATTCACCATATCGGGAACGACAGCTTCCGCTCCCTCACGTTCAATCGTCTCCACTATCTGATTGTTCGCAGTCGGATGAAACTTAACAAGAATTTCACCGACGACACCGACGCGAGGTTTTTTTACGGGAAGAAGCGGCAGCATGTCGAAGTCTTCTATAATATTCTTCACAAGTTTGTGATATCCGTGCATTGAAAGCGATTTGAGCTGTAATTCGGCGCGGCCGTTCCATTTTTCGTAGAGTGTGTTGGCAGATCCCGGAACAGCCTCATACGGACGCGTACGGTAAAGCACACGCATAAGCACGTCGCCTATCATTGCACTCATAAGAATACGGTCAATAAGGGGAAGCGTGAGTTTAAATCCCGGATTTTTTTCAAAACCAAGCGCATTCAGAGAGAGTACCGGTATATTACCCCAGCCTGCATCATTAAGCGCACGACGGATAAATCCGATGTAATTTGTCGCACGGCATCCGCCGCCTGTCTGAGTAATAATGAGGGATGTATGATTAACATCGTATTTACCAGACTGCAAAGCGGCGATCATCTGTCCGGTTACAAGGATGGACGGATAACACGCATCATTATTGACATATTTCAAACCTGTGTCGACAGCTTTCGGATCAACAGCATCAAGAATAACAAATTTATACCCGCTGTATTCAAACGCCTTCTGAATAAGACGGAAATGAATCGGAGACATCTGGGGTGCAATAATCGTATGTGTATACTTCATTTCCTTCGTAAATATCTGCCGCTGATACGCGGCGGTCTTTACGACAGGTTTACGGTGATTCCGCTCACGTTCGCGGACAGCAGCGATAAGAGAACGTATTCTGATACGGACGGCACCGAGATTCGAACCTTCATCAATCTTTATAAGTGTGTACATACGCCCTTTTGCACGCATTATTTCGTCGACCTGATCCGAGGTAACGGCGTCCAGTCCGCATCCGAAGCTTGTAAGCTGAACGAGTTCAAGATCCGGCATGCCGGTTACAAAAGACGCTGCACGGTACAGTCTGTTATGATATGTCCATTGATCGATGATACGGAGAGGACGCTCTATACTGCCCAGATGGGCAACGCTGTCTTCCGTAAAAACGGCAAGACCAAGACCGTTTATTAATTCCGGTATACCGTGATTAATCTCCGGATCAAGATGATACGGCCGGCCGGCAAGCACGATTCCTTCGCCGCCGCGGTGAATCATCTCTTCAACCGCTTCCTCTCCCGCAGTCTCGACATCACTGCGGAATTTTTCCTGTTCCTTCCATGCTGCATCTACCGCATCAGTTATCTGAGCGTTCGTCAGCTGAGGAAAATGGGGAATAAGTTCTTCCGCAAGGCGTTCCGCGAGACGCTTTCTGTCGTAAATCGGCAGGAACGGATTCATGTAGAGAACAGACGCATCCTGCCGCAGTGCATCGACATTGTTTCTGAGTACTTCAGGATAGCTCGTAACGATCGGACAGTTATAATGATTTCCTGCTCCGGGATCTTCCTGCTGTTCATACGGTGCGCACGGATAAAAAATAAACTTTATTCCCTGCTGCAGAAGACTTTCGACGTGACCGTGCGAAATTTTTCCCGGATAACAGACTGATTCCGACGGAATAGTTTCAAGTCCTTTTTCATAAATAAGACGGGACGAACGCGGGGAAAGTATGACGCGGAAACCAAGTTTCGTAAAAAAAGTAAACCATAACGGATAATTTTCGTACATATTGAGGACCCGGGGAATACCAACGTCCCCCATAGGGGCATCTTCCTTGCGCAGCGGAGCGTAATGAAACAGACGTTTATATTTCCAGTCGAACAGGTTCGGAAGCTTTGCTTCTTTTTCCGATTCTCTATTCGTATCTTTCTTATTGCTTGCATCAAGTACGTTTCCTCCCAGTTCGGCGCCTCGTTCACATCTGTTTCCGGTAACAAACCGTCTCTGTGCACTTCCAGCAGTAAATGTATTTATTGTAAGCAGACAGTTGTTCTGGCACTTTCCGCAGCGGCGGAGTTCAAGGTCGACATGGAACGAATCAAGCTGTTCAAGTGTTGCAATACCGGAATGAAGTTCCCGGCGCGGTGTACCCGGCGGATCGTCAGGTTTCGGCGCTGTAAGATCAAGCCACTGGTCATGTGCAATCAGTGCAGAACCGTACGCCCCCATAAGCCCCGCAACATCGGGCCGGAATACATTTACACCTGCAATCTTTTCAAATGCACGGAGGACCGCATCATTGTTGAACGTACCGCCCTGCACGACGACCTTCATACCGATATCGCTTGCTTTACGAAGTTTTATAACTTTAAAAAGGGCATTTTTTATAACGGAATAAGACAGTCCTGCAGAAATGTCTGCGACAGACGCTCCTTCCTTCTGGGCCTGTTTTACACGGCTGTTCATAAAAACGGTACAGCGGCTTCCCAGATCAACAGGTTTCTGAGAAAGCAGTGCTATTCTGCTGAATTCACGTACATCCATACCCATCGTACGTGCAAAATTATCAAGAAAACTGCCGCATCCCGATGAACACGCTTCGTTTAACTGAATCGAAACGATCGCTCCGTCCTTCATGCGGAGACATTTCATATCCTGCCCGCCTATATCAAGCAGGAATTCAACACCCGGCACGAAAAAATCGGCCGCCCGGTAATGGGTGATAGTTTCAACCTCGCCGGAATCAACATTAAGGGCCGCCTGAAACAACGCCTCTCCATACCCGGTAGAAACAGAGCGGGCAATATACACATCTTCAGGCAGCCGGTGATACAGGTCTTTCAGGACTTTTACCGCAAGCTCTACGGGATTGCCTGCATTTGCCGCATAGAAATCCCACAGGATACGTCCTTCGGTGTCGATAAGAACAGCTTTTGTTGTAGTAGAACCTGCATCAAGGCCAAGAAACACGGGCCCCTTTACTGAATCAAGGTTACCGCGTACAGCCTTTTCCTGTGCGTGACGGTCTTTAAACTCGTTAAGCTCTTCCTGATTTCTGAACAGCGGATCAAGGCGCTGTACTTCATTAAGTTCGGCGCCGACAAGGTTCTTAAGACTTTCACGAAATTCCGTGATCGCAGGAAAATGGAAGTCAGAACCGCAGGCATTGCACGTATATTTACGATCCGCAGAAAATGCAGATCCCTGAGCGACGAACAGCTGGGAATTATCCGGAACTATTATTTCATCAGGTTTCAGATTGAGAGTTACGATAAAACGTTCCCGCAGCTGATCCATAAAATGCAGCGGTCCTCCAAGGAAAGCAACATGCCCCCTGATAGGTTTACCGCATGCAAGACCTGATATGGTCTGACTTACGACAGCCTGAAAAATGGAAGCTGCAATATCTTCCCTTCGCGCACCTTCATTGATAAGCGGCTGAACGTCTGTTTTTGCAAATACACCGCATCTCGCAGCTATAGGGTAAATAGTGTGCGCGTCCGCCGCCAGATCGTTAAGCCCGTCTGCGTCTGTTTCAAGGAGAGCGGCCATCTGATCGATAAAAGCGCCTGTTCCTCCTGCACACGTACCGTTCATACGCTGTTCCACACCACCGCGGAAATACGTTATCTTCGCATCCTCACCACCAAGTTCTATAACGACATCAGTCTGCGGAATGATTTTTTTTACTGCAGTTGTTGCGGCTATAACTTCCTGAATAAACGGGATATTGAGCCACTGCGATACGGACAGTCCGCCCGATCCTGTAACTTTCACACTTACAGTTCGTTTTGCACCTCCGGCAACCTTTTTTTCAACAACGTCAAGCGCCTGATTTACAACAGTAACGATTGTACTACGGATATCTGCACGATGGCGCTGATAGTCGCCGTAAATAAGCGTACCGTCATCGTCAAGGACGGCAACTTTTACTGTCGTTGAACCAACATCAATACCGATTCGAATCGGCAGCAGATTTTCAGCAGAAAGGTTTACAACATTTTCTCCGGAAGCAGTCTGTATTTCAGCCATATATATCCTTGTATTTACATCTTTACGTATGTTTATATTATAGATAATAATGGTAAAATCTGTTTTAGGCAATAAAAGAGATTTCTCCGGTGTTTTCTGCTGAGCATTGCTTATTTTGGGTAACTTGAGTATTCTGAATAAATCTATGGCAGAAAAACAAAAGCACTCTCTCGTAAAATCAGGCTTACGTCTTTCATTTGTAACGCTTCTTTCCCGTATTCTCGGACTTGTCCGGGAAATGACGAAAGCTGCATTTCTCGGGACCGGCAGCTATGCTGATGCTTTCGGTATAGCATTCCAGCTTCCGAATCTGTTCCGCAGACTTTTTGCAGAAAACAGTATCTCAGTCGCATTTATTCCGACATTCCGTTCATATATCGAGGACATACATACAGAAGAAGATAAACGCGGAACGCAGGACTTTATATCGGCAACACTCACGCTCGTTACTTTTCTTACAACACTTGTTGTCCTTCTGGGCATTATTTTTACACCGCTTCTTATAAAGTTGTTCTACGGCAGCGCAGACGCAGCAACCGTACCGGAAGCGGTGTTTCTTACAAGGATCATGTTTCCGTACCTTATTGTCGTTTCTATTGCCGCTTTTTTTCAGGGAATTCTGAACGGTGTGGACATTTTTACTCCCTCAGGTTTTGCTCCTGTACTGTTCAATATGATCGTGATTACTGCAACATATGTACTGGCTCCCCATATGGCAAATCCGGCACGGGCTATGGCTGTCGGCGTTATGGCAGGCGGATGTGTTCAGGCGCTTTTTCAGCTTCCGTTCGTATTTAAAACGAAATGGCATATTTCTTTTACATCACTCAAAAAAGCATTCACAAACCCGGGGACGATCAAAGTCATTACGCTTATACTGCCGACTATAGTAGGAATGGCTGCGTATCAGGTGAACGATCTTGTTTCAAGTACGCTTGCAAAAAGAGCAGGAATCGGCATATATTCAAGTCTACAGTATTCGCTGCGCCTGCAGGAACTTATTCTGGGCATATTTGCCGTTTCTATAGGAAGTGTTATTCTGCCTGACATGTCGGGACTTGCGAAAAAAAAACAGTGGGATGAGTTTTCCGGTATGCTCGTACGTGCAATACAGATAATCACACTTATTTCAATTCCCGTGACTTTCTATTCGCTTATTACAGGCCGGGAAATCATCTCTCTTATATATAAAAGCCGCAATTTTACGGAAGAATCGGTACAAATGACACTCTCGGTATTTCGTTTCCATATGGCAGGGCTTGTATTTATCGCGATTAACCGCATTCTTTCACCTGCATATTATGCACAAAGCAATACGACGCTTCCGACCGCAGGAGGACTTTTAAATTTCGGAGTAAACATCGCCCTTGCAGCTGTTCTTGTACATCCTATGAGCGGAAGCGGAATAGCACTGGCACTTTCTGTTGCAAGCTTTGCAAATACCGTGTTTCTGTTCGCAGCAATGCCGAGAACGCATTCTGTAAACACAAAGAAAATTGTGACGTCTTTTATCTCCTATGCGGCAAAAATAACGGCTTTCTCGCTGATTGCATCAGTCCCCACATATATCCTTCGTCCGTTCATAATCCGTTTATTTTCAGGACACAACAGACTTATTTCGGACGGAATGCCTGTTGTACTTACGGCATGTATCTTTGCCGTAACAGGAGCAGTTCTTCTTATCGTTACACGTGACCCGATTGCACAGACAGTTACCGGAAAATTATCCCGTCGAATCAAAAAATAGTATTATATTGTATTAAAGAGGCTTAGTATGAGAATTCCATCAACAGAAGAAATGAAAAAAATATATGCGGACAGACGCATAAAAATTGCGGACTTTATGAAAAATTCCGGTACAGGAGCAGCAATTTTTATCGACAAAGAAGAACACCGGGAGCCGGCAATCAGATATCTTACAGGACATCCGTCTGATGCCGTATTACTCATCTTTGACGATGCATATTCTGTCCTTATTCCATGGGATGTGAATCTTGCAAAAAAAGAGTCATTCTGCGACAAAATGATACCCTATACAAAGTACGGCAATTCCGCTCTTGAAGCGGTAAAAACAAATCTGAATACCAACAGTCATTTTCAAAATAAAAAAGTGGAACTGCCGCCTTCAACACCGTATCCGGAATTTCTGAAATATGTCGATATTCTATCCGACTGCGACGTACGCTGCCATGAAAACGGCGTACACGAACATCTTGTCTATTCGCGTATGATAAAAGACGATTATGAAATTGCATGTACAAAAGAAGCGGCCCGCATCGGAGATATAATAATTGACGATATTGAAGAAAAGATCACAACAGGTGGAATAAAAACCGAAACAGACGCAGCGCTGCTTATTGAACAGGTATGCAGAGAAAACGGATGTGAACGCACGGGTTTTGACACACTGGCGGCAGGTCCGTCACGCAGCTGGGCCATTCACTGTTTTCCTAATTATACGGCAGCAAAATGGCCTGACAACGGGCTTTCAATATTAGACTTTGGGGTTGTTTACAACGGATATACCAGCGACACTACAGTTACTGTTGTGAAAGGTAAAATAACACCGGAACAGGAGAAACTTGTAAATCTTGTGCAGAAAGCGGCGGATGACTGCCTTAAGCTGTATAAACCTGAAACGCCGGTTCACGATGCCGCTGCAAAAGCTGATACTCTTTTTGCGGCCGCAAAAAGAAAAATGCCGCATACACTCGGTCATGCTATCGGGCTCGAAATACACGAACAGCCCCACATAAGTACGAAAATGCCGCCGAATCTGCTCTTCCAGCCGGGAATGATTGTTACTCTTGAACCGGGGCTGTATGATCCGGAACTTGGCGGATGCCGTCTTGAAAACGACGTACTGATTACAAAAACGGGGAATGAAGTAATTACTCATTCCCGCATTATTCGTATTCCCTGATCAGAGAGTTTTAAGGGCTTCGACTGCACAGGTGTCAAGAGCTTTTGCAAGGTATGCATCAGGCAGATCATTGACCATTTCACGCATGTTTTCAATCACTGTATGGGCAAGCTGCCTGTCCGTAATTCCGGAAGAAGGCAGAACGGATACTTCCGCGGGAAAAACATCAGATAATAATTCCGTTCTGCGGAGTTCTTCTGCCGTCAGAATAAGTCCGGGTCTGCCCGACAGTTTATCGATCACATAATCAAGCAGCATCCGCGTCCGGCTGGACATAAAAACTTCTTTCTTGCCAGGGGGTAAATAGCCGCATAATTCCCGGAGCTGTTTGAATAATTCCAGCTGTGTCATAAATTTTTCGGCATTTTCTCTTTTTTCAAGCTTAGAAACAATATCAGGAAGTAATCCTGCAGCTTTATCTATCATTGTATCATAGTCAGCAGCTGTTTTACTGCAGATTGTTTCAGACTCTTCAGAAGGTATACAGTCATCTGTTTGAAGTTCTTCATTTTCAACCGGTATATTCTGTGCTTCTTCCGTCTCTGCGAAGGGTATTTCTTCGTCTACCGGATCCGAAGCAGCCGGAGAAATCTCTGTGTTCTCTATGGATTCCTGTACCTTTTTTACAGCATTTTCCGCAGCTTTTTGTGCAGCATCTGTGGTCATTTGATTAATATATGAAATCGCATTGTCAACCCCCTGTGCGGAATCAGCAGCCTGTTCGGCTGCATTCCAGGCACGTTCCGCAGCACTCTGAACAGCATCATATGTCTTTTGTACAGCGGCAAGAGTTGAATCGTTTTGAGCTTTTACTCTGTCCATTTCGGTTTGAAATCTATCAAGCATTTTTCCCGATAAATCAGGTTGAGGAGGAATAATGACAACAGATTTTTCGTCTTTTTTCTCTTCCGGCAGTCTGTTCTCCTGCGTAAAATCAGACACACGACCTGTATATTCTGCCGGTTTTTCCCTGTCCGCCGCAGGATGACGGTTTATTTCATTGTCCGTATCAGATACAGAGGAGAGAAGCTGATGTTCAGGATTCTCTTCTATATTTTCGGTACCGAATCCATCTTCAGTTTCACCGGCAGCAGACGGTTCTGCAGGCTCAGCAGGTTTAACAATACCGTCAAGCATATCATTTGTATCATCTGCATCAGAATCTTCATCAGCTTTTTCTGGAATATCTATAGGCTGATCTGCGGGAATAAGCTGCTCAAGCCCTTGAGAGTCCTCTCCTTTTTTATCGGCTTCGTCGTCCTCTGCGGCTTTATCGGAAAGTATAAACGGATTCTTTTCATCATCCTCTTCGAGCAGACTGTCACCCATAACGTCAAAATCAAACGGTTCCTGATTTTCTTCAGATTGATTTTCATCAGCGGAGACGGATGTCAGTTCTTCTTCAACAGGCGTATCCAGCACAATTTCGCCGTTAGTATTTTCATCATCAAAAGCTGCTTCTCCGGAAACAGGGAGCTGCTTGTCTGCCCGTCCGGTTATACTGCCAAGGCGTTGCAGTTCATTGCCCGCAAGAACATTAAACGGATCAAATTTCAGTACTTTAGAGTAAGATTCAAGTGCAGCAGCAGTATCTCCCGAAGCTTCCTGTATACGGGCAAGTGCAATAAGTCCTGCCGGATCCTCCTGATGTTTCGCCATATATTGTTCAAGACATCTGACGGCTTTACTGAGCTGTCCTTTCTGTTTATATCTTTCTGACGCTTCTTTTTTATATTCATCGTAAGACGAATCAATCTTATTTATTTTCTTGTATACCAGCTCCGCCCTGTCATCATCATCGCAGCAGATATAATACTGTCCGCACAAATCAAGAGTTTTGACATCGTTTTTATTTTCTTTATATATTTTTTTAATTTTTGCTACAGCAGCCTGTGTCTCACCAGCTGAAAGGAGAACATGTGCATACTGTCTGGTAACACCAGTATCATCGGGTTTTATCTGTCCGGCTTCCTGCATTATACCAGCTGCGTCTTTTGATCTGCCGGTTTTTTCATATGTTTCTGCAAGGCCGGTAAGTACATCAATGTCATGACTGTCAGATCTGCGCGCTTTCTCAAAAATCTGTCTTGCGGAATTATAATCGTATTGCTTTAAATAAATACGGCCAAGTAAATTCTGCATATCAATATTATTCGGATACAATAAGATCGATTTTTGTACAAGATTTGCAGCGGCTTTCGTATTGCGGTGGCGCAGCAACAGTTCTGTATAATCCCGTATGGCTTCAAGCCAGCCGGGTTTCGCACGGAGAGCAGCTTCAAACGCAATGGAAGCCTCGTTGTCGTCATGAAGCATTTCATAACTTTTTGCAAGATTAAGCTGTAAAATCGGATGATTCGGATCTACCTGAAGCCCTCGCTTATATACATCAACCGCTTTCCGGTGGTTTTTTCTTAGTGCATAAATTACACCAAGATGATTATACGCAAGGACATCGTTAGGATTCTCCTCTATTACGGATTCAAAACACTCGATAGCCTGATCATATGCCCCCATGGAACGGTACGTAAAACCAAGATTGTAATTGACCTGAGCATCGTTTAAACCAAGATCAAGTGCCTGCTGCAGAACATTAATTGAATCTTCATATCGCTGCAGCCGGCGGTAAATACCGCCCATACTGTTAAGCGCCTCAAAATTATTCGAAGATAATGTCCGTATCTGCTCAAAATACAATAAAGCTTTCCTGTCGTCACCAGCTTTTACATATAAACTGCCAAGAGCGCTGAGCAATCCTATATTACCGGGATCATTCTTCAACAGACTCTTGTACAAACGGGCCGCCAATGTGAAATCCCGGGAAATAACAGCTGCATTTGCCCGCGTCATAATGAATTTTTTTTCTTTTTCTTTTTCGTTGTTCATATCCTATTCCCCTGCTGCAAACGGTCGGGCATATACTTCCTGTGAAAGCTGTCCATTTATTCTGGTATCAAACTTTGACCCCGCTGATACCGCAAAATAATATATCGTTCCATTCTTTAAACCGGTAATCGTTATTGATGTCGTATTACCTGCATTTACCGGAGACGGCCCCTGCAGCGCTGTTCGTCCCAGATATTCACCCGATCGGGTTCCATAATAAACGAGATAACTCCCGGCAGATTCATCCACTGAATAACTCCATGTCAGCGTTACACTGCCATCACCCGGCACTGCCTTTATTTTAAAGGGCGGCAGCGGTTCCAGTTCTTTCGTATAATTGATAACAAGCTGCGTCAGGGACGGTGTTGTATTACCGTCTCCATCGGGATATAAATCAGCAGCCACCTGGAAATATAAACCACGAATATCCGTTATTTTAGCACCATTCTTTACAGGTTTCCATTCCGGATATGCATCTGTCCAATTAAAAAAATTATCGCCGCTGCGTACGTACAGCATAATAGCGGTCTGTGGAGGTTCGTTCATAACAGCCGATACGGAATCAATTGAAGTTCCCATTGACGTCTGCAATGGCTGTGTTTCGATACGTCCTCCTGACGTTAAAAACTTTGAATAACCAAGCCCGGAGGCCTCTTCAGATTCCTCCAGAAGTGCTGCATCATAGGTTCCCCGCTGAATACGAAAGTCGTCAATTTTTCCTGTATACAAAGGGCAAAGATCAATATCTGCAGGAACACCGAGATATAAAGAGTATACGGTACCTGATTCATGACCTGTCGATGTTACATATTCGACTGCCTCCAGCTGTCCGTCGACACGGTACTCAAGACGTCCGCTTTCTTCATCATAGCTGACTGCATGATGGGACCAGACATCCGGAACAATATTTTTCATACCGCTTATAACAATATCTTCTTCCGGACAGCCGTCAAAAACATTTGTAAATGTCCACTCAATATGATTCTTATTGAACACACCTGTTATCATCTGATACAGTATGCTGTTTTTCCGACTATCCGATACGTTCAGCTGCATATTGCGGGATGAACGCCAGTCAAAAACAACCTCACCGTTTTCTGATAGAGAAGGAGCAAGCCAGAATTCGATATAGAAAGATCCTGTCGGTCCTTCCGTTCCGAACACAGAACCGGCTCTGCCTTTAAGAAGCATACCGCCACGGCCTCTCCCGAGTGCGGCACCCTTCCCCATTACAGATTCTGTCGTTATACCTAATAAATCTGTCCCGACAGAATAATTTCCTGTACGTTCTGAAAAAGGTCGCTTTTCAAAATCGACGAGGGCGTCAGTATTGCGGTCGTCAGTACGTGCATTCGTTGCAAGTTCTATGCATGTATACCCGAAACGGCCCGTTCCTTCCGTTACACCTTTACGTAAAGAAAGTTTTGACCATCCTTCTTTTCCTCCGAGGGTAATAGAATCGGCTGAAAGTTTCCATGTTAAAAATCCTGCATAGACTAGACAAAGTGAGAATAAAATCAGTATTTTCTTTCTATATAGGTTAGACATATTTTCCATGAACAATAACAACACGGTGCGAGAAATATTACATCAGACCGCATTGAAAGCCCCCTCCTCGAGCGGCGTTTACCTGTGGCGGAACCCTCAGGGAAACGTAATTTATGTCGGCAAAGCAAAAAATCTTAAAAGCCGGCTGTCGTCATATTTCTCCGGCAGCAAAGATATAAAAACGAAGCTGCTCATTTCTCATGCACAGTCAATCGAATATATCACGACGTCAAACGAATATGAAGCGTTCCTACTTGAAAACAACCTCATAAAAAAATTCAGTCCCCGTTACAATATAAACCTTAAGGACGGTAAATCATATCCTGTACTCCGTATTACAAACGAAACCTTTCCACGACTTTTCAAAACAAGGAGAGTTCTTCAGGACGGATCTACGTATTTCGGTCCCTATCCCGACGCAGGCGCACTCGACACATTCATCGACACGCTTTACAGACTTTATCCGGTCCGCCACTGTAAAACGTTCAGAAAACGCGATGCTCCGTGTATGTACTACCATATAGGACGCTGCAAAGCTCCCTGCTGCGGAAAAATTCCGCAGGAGACCTATATTGAATACATCGGAGAAATCTCAGAGTTACTTGAGGGAAAAGGAGACGAGACCGCAATAAAACTTACTACTGAAATGAAACAGGCTGCTTCGGAACTTAACTTTGAAAAAGCAGCACGTCTGCGTGACGGGCTCAAGGCTCTTATGGTAATGCAGAACCAGAACATTGTGGAAGGTTTTGACAGTGAGGACCGTGATTATATAGCACACTGGAGGGAGGGTGAACTTGTAAGTTTTACGGTACTTAAGCTCCGGTCGGGAAAACTTGACGGCCGCGACAATTATCGTACCGTAAGTCTGAACGAGGATGACGAACTTATGCCGGAATTTCTCAATGCATACTATACCGATAAAGACGAAGTACCACCCCGTATCTATATCCCCTCTCTCAGAAGTGAAGGTCAGTCCGCTCCGGTAGATCTTATGCGCTGGTTCAGAGAAACGCTCGGAGCAGACACAGATGTAATTACCGTAACAGATACTAAGGAAAATGCAGGACGTCATACCGCCGCGCTCAATATGGCAGCCGGAAATGCACACGAAGATATTATCAGAAGACTCCGCGAGCGGGGTGACATTCCGGCACTTGAAGAACTGAAAACACTGCTTCATCTTGATTCTCTGCCGGTACGAATTGAAGGATTCGATATAGCACATATCGGCGGAAAGTTTCCTGTTGCAAGCCTTATCAGCTTTTATAATGGAAATCCGGACAAAAAAAATTACCGGTATTTCCGGTTGAAGACAACAGACGGACTTATAGACGATTTTGCATCAATGCGCGAAGCTGTGAGCAGACGGTATACAAGGCTGGTTAATGAACAGGCTGATCTGCCTGATCTGATACTCATAGACGGCGGTATCGGGCAGGTAAATGCAGTAGAGGGCGTACTGCGCACGCTTAACCTCAATATTCCTGTCGCAGGACTTGCAAAACGCGATGAGGAAATTTACCGGCCTGGAGACAGTACTCCTGTATGCCTGCCTAAACGAAGCGACGCGCTCCGACTGCTGCAGCGCGTACGCGACGAAACACACCGTTTTGCTACCAGCCGCAATCAGAACCTCCGGACAAAAGAAAATACCATAAGCATTTTCCTGCAGATTCCGGGAATAGGAGAAAAACGTGCGCAGACTCTGACAAAGACTTTTACAACTCTTGAAAATCTTGCACAGGCTGAGGAAGCGCAGGTAGCTCAGACTCTTCATGTACGCGCACAGGAAGCAGCCGATATTCTTATTTCTGCCCGTCAGCTTAATAAAGCACGAATTGAAAAAAAAGCAGAGGAAATGGAAGCGCTCAGAATATCCGGTACAACTGTTCAGAAAGCAGCAGAAGCACAGTATACAGACAATCTGGCTTCGCAGGCGCTTGATGCGGCTGAAG
>Ga0172378_10000685_pt1 | contig 30165 bp, 33 predicted proteins | sample GrowelOW332metaG_FD_119755 | JGI IMG/M metagenome (GOLD analysis project Ga0172378, IMG submission 119755) | Groundwater microbial communities from an aquifer near a municipal landfill in Southern Ontario, Canada - Pumphouse #3_1 metaG | ecosystem: Environmental > Aquatic > Deep subsurface >...
CATTATGGGGAATTCGTAGGTACAAAAGGATACGATGGCGACCCGATAGATGTTTTTGTAGGTGATAACCCCAATAGTAACGAAATCTTTGTTGTAGATCAGAAGAACCCTGAAACAGGAGAGGTTGAATCACGTAATGTAGAATCAAGATATACTCTATCAAAAGAAGAGCGAAAAAATAAAATGCTTTCTGAAACACAGGATATTGCAGAAGATCAGAAAATATATATTCAGGATAAAATAAACGAAGCTTATTCAATACACGACAAAGTATCTGAAACTGAAAGAGTAAAGGCTGCAATTGATGAACTACAAAAAACTTCTCAAACTAAAACAGAGGTAAAAATCCTTGACGGTGAAGGTGCAGCAGAACTTTTCAAAGATGATTTTAAAAAAGATGCTTTAGATAGAGTAAGAGAAGGGAATTGGATTGGGCTTACCTATAAAGGAAAGATAGTTATTAATCCAAAAGTAAGTTCAAAGAAACAGGCTATTCAAACGTGGGTACATGAGAAGGCGCACGCTCAATTAAGAAATGAATATCCAAATTTTCATGAGAAGTCAGAGTATTTCACTGAATTATTTGAACGTATTTCTCCTGAAGAGATAAAAAGAGTTTTAGGTAACGCATATGACGATGTAGAGAATGATGTAAAAGCAGAAGAGTATTTATGTTATTTATCAGAGGAGTATGCTTTAACAGGTAAAATATTAGGAGATGTACAGCCGGAAATAAAATATCATATAGAAGATATAGTAAACGCATTCACAACAACTAAAAAAATAAAAGATGCAATCATTAACACTCGTATTGGAACAATTGAAAGTAGTAGAAGAGTCGAAAACAGTAACACCGGAAGAGAAGGAAGTAATATCCAAGGCGATATTGGGGAAAGGGCAGATGAAACCGGACGTTCGGAAGTTATACCAGAAAGCGATAAAAGACAGCTAACGTTGTCAGACAACCTTGTAATGGCTAAAAAAATCATGCAAGGGAAACACAAAGTTTCCAATGGCAACAGTATCCGTTTCAAAAAAGAAGATACTCCATTGACTTTTGGTGAAAAACTTGCACGTGCCAAAGAAATTATTGAGAAGGGCAAAAGAGATAGACTTGCAGAAGAAGTTGAGAACGTAAATAAAGAAATAGAGGTTACCCCTAAAGAGAAAGAAACTCATTACAACTACACCCTTATTAAGCGAAAATTAAGTGCTTTTAAGAAAGGTTACAGAGCAGGGGATGTAGATACTAAGAAAAGATTACTTCTTGTCAAGAGAGAGATAATTAAGTATGCTAAGCAGAACATTCCTTTAGAAAAGGCGAGAAGTAGAGAATTAGGTACACTTCTTACTATGGTAGGCAAGGCAGATGAAAAGAATATAGAGGATGTATTCAATAAGATTGATAATATAACTTTAGGTATTGGGAAAGTTCAGAATATAAAGGAAATTGAGAAGATCCTAAACAACGTAAAAGTTAAAAAGGTAAATGGCAGACTTGAAGGGAAGCTAAACCCTGATACTTATAAAGTAATTTCAACTATAAAGCATATAGTAAGTCTTAAAAAAGAGGATGAAGTAAGTAATTATGTTGATAATGTACTGAATAATGAAACTGCTGATGATACAGAAGCAATCGCATTATTCACAACCTTCTCCATGCTTAGACATAAGACCCCTGCAGAAGTAGCTAATGCTCTTGCTAAGTTAAGAGAAATAGTTACCACTGGTAGAATGTGGTATAATGACAAAATTCAGGCAAGGAAAAAACACAATAGTAATATAATTGCAACAATAGTAAACAAGATTATCGGTGATAAGCCTTTATTATCGCAAATAGACAGAATATCATCAGGTAAAAAGATAAATGATGGCACACTCAAAAAATACTTATTGGCAAACCAAAGTTTTGAATGGATATTGGATATTATGTCAAACGATAAATCCGAAGAAACAGGACAGGGATTTATGCAGAATTATTTTGGTGATATAGTTACGAAAGCTACAAATGACGAAACCAAAGGTATTGACGATACTATAAAACTTGTAAGTGAAAACGGTCAGCGCATATTTGGATTAAGTAAAAATAAACTTCAAAAAGAATTTCAGAAAGAATCTAAAATAGAGAAGCATACAGGAGTTTTCTATACTAATAAACTTGGGGAAAAAGCAGAGATGCGCCTATCTCCTGATATGGGATTGAAACTTTGGATGGACTATCAGGATAAAAGATACCTCGATAGTTTTGAAACAATGGGCTTGGATGATAAATCAATACAGCAATTAGAAACCTTCCTTAATAACTACAATCCAAAATTACTTGAATTTGGTAAATGGCAGTTAGATACTTTCTATCAAGACTATCATAAAGGTATTAATGACAAATTTAAGGAGTATTATTTCGCCAATCTTCCTAATAATAAAAATTATAGTCCTAAAAAGGTAGAATATGCGAAAGCTACTGATGAAGATGAATTACTTGCAGGTAAGAATGTTCTTGCAGGAGTAGGAAATGGTAGTTTAAAATCTGTTGTTCACCATAAAAACGCATTAACAATAACAAGCGCAAATAATATCCTATTGCAGCATATAAACAACATGGAGCATTTTAAAGCGTGGGTAGGACCAATGAAAGAATTACGTGGTACTCTTGGCTCAAAAGAAGTGCAAAATGTAGTTAAGCTGAAATGTGGAGAATCTGTAAAGAAAGAGTTGAATTTCCATCTAAACAAATTAGCAGGAGGAGGAGAGGATAGGAGTGCCGTATTAACCAATTTGGATTTTATGAGAAGGAATTTTGTAACGGCAGAATTAGGATTAAATCCTGGTCCATTTCCTAAACAGCTTGTTTCCGTTATTACATATATGTCAGAGATGCCTGTTTTTGATTATGCAGCAGGAATAATGGAATTTGCCATGCACCCTATTTCTGCAATAAAAACTGTTTGGGATATTCCAATGGTTCAGACAAGATATAAAAAAGGTTTTACTCAGGAAATGAAAACAGCTTTGAAGTCGAAACCGGGAGCCGTTCTTTCAGGTTCTAAATCGAAAATTGGAACTATAAGAGATTACTCTATGATTTTAACAAAATTAGGTGATTTCGGTGGAGTTGCAGGTGCATATACTGTCTTTAGATATAATTACAATAGAGCCAAAGCACGACACAAAACAGATGAAGTTGCTTATAAGTTTGCATTAATGAAAACAGATAGAGCAATTTCACGTTCTCAGCAATCAGGTGCAAATAAAGATACTTCAAGGATACAGGCAAATCAAATAGGTAAGTTCTTTACCATGTTCAGAAATTCACAGCAACAATATGGACGTTGGGAGTATGCAGGGTGGAGAAACTTAATGAAGGGAAGAGGTAAAATAAGGAACAATATCAAGATAATAGCACTATTCCATCTTGTTTTGCCAGTAGTATTCCAACTTGTTACCAATGCTATAACAGACCCAGATGATGAAACTAAGAAAAAAAGACTAATGAGAGCAGGAGTTTTAGGTTCTGCCAACGGTCTTTTAATAGCAGGTGATATTGTAGAGTTTTTACTTAATAATTTTATTGGTGATAATTTCCAATATCAAGCAACACCAATAGAGAGTTCTATTGTTAAAGCAGGTTATGGAAGTTATAATATAGGTAAAGCTGTTTCCGGGCATCCTATTTTAGAAATAGTACAATCTCTTCTTGGAATGGCAGCAGGAGCAAAGGATTTCGATAAGAAGAAGTTTTACTCAGGAATAGAACATTTAGGTTATGGAGTAAATAACTTAATGTTAGGACTTCCTTATAGACCAACAAAAAAGATAGTTAAGAAAGTAGATGAATTGGCTCACCCCGAAAGAACAAAACAGGAGAAAGCTACCGAAACAGGTAAAACTTTAATCAAAGGTTCTTCCGCCTTTGTTAGTGCTTTAAATGAGGCATACGCACAGGATGATAAAAAAAGACAGGATGAACTCAACTCGTTAAAAGATTCTGTTGTAGCTAAGAATATACACAACAATTATGGTACAAGTATAGCCAGATATGAGAGTAGAATAAAAAAACTTGAAAAGGCTAAAAAAGTGGTTACAATTTCCAAGAAGGACTTGAAAGATTGTAATGAAGGAATAATAAAACTTCAAGCCTTAGTAGATAGTCTTTATGCAAGGTTAGCAGAAAAATATAAGGATGTTGAATTTCAGAAAAAATATTAATAAAATATTATGGCAATGCAATTAAAAATAAGACCCGGAATAACAATGAGCAAGATGGGTTCAACTAAACCCAAAAAAGAACCATCTATAACAAATGATTCTTTCAGTCTTCGCAAATTAGACCTTTACAGTCAGTATTATTCAGCATTCTATTCTTTTAGAAAAAAGAGAGAACGTGCCTCACGATACAAAAATGGTGATCAATGGTTTGAGTTAGTACGTGATGAAGATGGTAATTGGATAAGTGAAGCCGAAGCCATTACTAAAGATGGACAGATACCATTAGTGCAGAATATTATTAAACCTGCTATTCGCTCATTAATCGGACAGTTTAGATCGGATGCAAGTAAGTCAATAGTAGTTTCAAGAACACCGAATAAGGGTAAAGAAGCGGAGATGCTAAGTAATGCACTTCAATACAATTTGTGTTCAATTAACAACTCAAAAGAACTCGATGCACGTGCAGTTGAAGAATTATTAACGTCAGGCTTAATTGTACAGAAAATATACCGTGAGCGTAAAACTACCTTAAAACGGAAAGAAGTTAAATTAAAAAATGTAGATGATAATGCTATCTTTTTTAATCCTGATGCACGTGATATAAGAGGTGATGATATTACTGTTATAGGTGAGTTAATGGATTTTACACTTGACCGCTTAATACTTGAATTTGCTACATCAAAAGACGGAGTTTATTCAGCTAAAAGAGAGCAAGAGTTAAGAGATATTTACGGTTCTGCTTATGATTACTTTATAAATACTACAGCACTTGACCCAAATAGGGCTACTTATAGTGATTTCTATGTCCCTTCCGACCCGAATAAATGTAGAGTTATTGATGTTTGGGAAGAGAGAGTTAGTAAAGTTATGGAGGTTCACGATTGGATGAATGGGAAACGTTATGAAACAGATTGGTCCAAGAGTGATATTGCACGTATTAATGAATTTAGAGCTCAGAAATATAAAGAAGCAGGATTTTCAGCAGAGGACACGCCTATTTGTGAGGGGAAGGAAATATCCGTAACAAAATGGTTTCACACCTGCTATTCTCCCTATGGACACGTATTAAGAGAAGAGGAAACACCATTTAGCCATGCAGGACATCCTTATGTTATTCTTGCCTATCCTTTACAGGACGGGAATATAACTGGATTGGTTAGTGATGAAATAGATGTTCAACGTCAGGTAAACAGGTTGGTTATTCAACAGGATATGATATTGAAATCATCAATCAAAAACACCTTATTCCTTCCTGAGGGTTCACATGACGGAAAATCTACTGAAGATATTTCTTATGAAATGAAAAAAATCGGTGGAGTTATAGACTTAAATCTTGATAAAAACAGAACACATCCACCATTTGAATTAGGAGGTAGTAAATCCAATATGGGTATTGCTAATATGATTGAGTTTAACTTACGAATGAATGATAGTATTTCAGGAGTTAATCCGGCTATGCAAGGGCAAAAACCAACAGCAGGAACATCCGGTAAATTATACGATGCTCAGCGTTCTCAGTCTACTTTGAACTCAAAAGATATAATGGATTCTTTCACCGGAGCCTTCCGGGCAAAACGTGATATGAAATTATTACAAACAATACAACAGTTTTATGATGAACCAAGAATGTTGGCTATTGCAGGTAAAAGTTATACAGAAACAGCTCAATTATACGACCCCGAAGCCGTACGTGATGTACAGTTTGACTTAACAATAGGACAGACAGCAGATAGCCCAGTTTATAGGGATATAATCAATGACCGTTTGTTTGACTTATTAATGAAGGATAAAATTGATACTGAGGTGTATTTCGAGAACACCACAGACCCATTCAGTTCAAATATACTTGAATCATTGCGTAGTCGTAAAGAAGAAATGAACGATGCACAAAATAGTCAGCAGAATACAGGTAGTGCCGTACCTGCTCAAATAGGAAATGGACAACAGAACAATAAATAAAAATAGCCATGGTTACATTTACATATCAAATAACAAACATATTAAGTAATACCCAGATACTCTCTGTTTATGCAGGAGTATCAGGGCAAGATACTTTTGCAGATGATACAGTATCGAAAGCTGATGAAAGTCTTTTAAATAAATACCTTAAAACAGCAGCATCATTTGTCGCACAGCTTCTTTCAGGATACAATAAAGACCTCGTTAATAAATCCGGGGAAAAGTTATTAATGGAAGGAGAACCTTTTGAATATGACACAGAAGGAGAAATAATTTTCAGAATAAATATGCCTGAAACATTTAACCAGTCAGTCATCCCCACATTGGACTTATCAATAAAAGAAGCTCTTGAAGATTATGTCCTTTATAGAGTTTCAAAATTACGTCATAAAGATTATGAAAGTTCACAGGAGGATTACGAGAACGCGTTAAGCCAAATCAGAAATTATATAGGAAGAAGAACAAAACCAGTTGTCAGAGATTATAGAATGTTTTAATTTTTTAACTTTTTAAATATACAAATTATGTCAGTAGAAAAAACAGCAGCAGCAGGCGATGTACCTGCATCAATTAGATTTTATTATGAAACAGAGAAGATGTTTAATTCATTAAGTCTTAGAACATCTTATCGTGCTAAAATGATTAAAGACACAGAAGGAGTAAGTCAAACAGACGATGTAGCCATTAGTCAGGATGAAAAAGACATTGTAAAAGAGTTGCTTGAACAGGCAGTTTATGATATTTTTGGAGAGATGTTCAAAATTACAGAAGGTATCGCAGACCCGATATTTTTTGATACGACATTTACCCCAAAAGGAGGAGCATCAGAACTTACTGTATCAGGTGGAATACTGAAAGATAATGAAGCTTTTAATGCCAATATTCTAACCAATATTGATAAAAAGATTGAGAACTGTATAAGATATTTCATTCTTACTCAGTGGTATGTTGTATGTGCGTTAGGAACTGATGCTAAACTGAACCAAGACCAGTACACTGATTATTTACGTCAGGTGAAAAACCTTACATTCCAGTTGAGGAAACCATTAATGTCTTAATATGAACTAATTATAAAAAAGGGTATGTTTTTAGCATACCCTTTTTTATTTAATATAATTTAGTATTCCACATAGTCTTGAACACTAAATCAATTTGTTTTATCTCACTATCAACTGAAAGTTTACCATTTATTACAAACACATAGCTTTTTGCTGAACCTGCTGAATGTTGTATGGCAAAATCTTTTGAAGAGCCACTTTTTTGTTTCCCCAGTATTAGTTGCATAGTTTCTAAATCATTAGAAGCAAAAACATAGAAACCTGCATACTTATCAGTTGTTGTTGTAATCTTTGAACGAAGTATTACATTTTCCAAATGTTTAAATACTTCCGGTGCTTCCAAGTGTTGGTTATTAGTTATCATTAACACCTCAACAGGATTTACAGATGATTCATCAGAGTAGCTCAATACTTCTGTATCGGTAGCACAAAGCAATTTTGGATATGCGTTAATTAGCAATATAAATGATTGACTAATTTTATGCCATGTCTTACTCTCAAAACTGAATACATAAGAGTATTCATAATCAGGATTAGTAACAAGCAGTTCTTTCTGTATCTGGTCCCATCCAATAGAGCTTCCTTCCAAATAATCAAGAAAATCAATCTTTGAAATAGAATTAACAAGTCCCGGAGTAAATCTGTCATCGCTTAACAATGTTGTAACTTCAGTTGAACCACTAACTGTATTCTCAGGAGTACCTTCCATTATTTCTGCAATTTCGGTGGCATTCCTACCCGCAGCAATATATAAACCTTTTACAGTAGAATAAACAACACCACTACCAACAGCAATAATATTTTTAGAATTATTAGCAACTTCTCCATTAACAGGAAGAATGTTAGTATATAATACATCCCCTGTACCAATTGCCATTGTGTACACACCCTTAGTCGTAAAAACCTGTAATGGGAATTGTCCAAATTGTCCAGTAGATAATGGCTCACTACCTGCCATTATTTTTATTATATCACCGGTGCCAATCTGATAAGAGTTCTTTGATGGAAAGACTAAAGGATCCTGAATTTCAGAAACCTGCAATCTATTTGTATCAAAAGGTAGTTCAATTTCATCAGGTGTAGTAGCAGTTGAGTATGATGAAACTGTTGATACGCTAAGATAAAAGCCTTTATAATTTGCCCCTGTCAATGTATCATTAACTGAAAATAAAGGATTAACCCAATAAGCAAAATTTAAAGATTCGTTTTTGTCCAACGTCTTTTCCATTAGCATATGCTTAGTACCATAAATAGTTACAGTAACCTGTATTTTATAGGCTCGTGAGTCATTATATCCAATTATTGATGGAATTAAAAAAATATTTCCACTTAAACCCGAACGATTATAATAGGGTATATTAATATTACTAACCTTTACACATTGTCCAAGAGATGTTTTAAGATATACAGCTACCGTACCAAGATAAGTACCATAACAATAATCCCCTGTTGTTTTGTCTCCCCATTCGATATATGGATCACCTAAAATTGTTTTAACATTAGCTAAATGCAGTCTGTCGTTATATACATATGCTTCTTCGGCAGCTAAAGAATGATGGGTATTTTCATCTGCTGTGAGTGTTTCATTTGTAGCATAAGTTTGGTAATATCCTTTTGTATCGACCTCCTCTGTTGTTGTACCCCATTTTCCTACTATATCCTCAAAAAGAAATTCATGAATTTTATACCATCCTTCATTTTCTATCATCTTCCCAAAATCATCATTTATTGGGAAAATATTCTTAAAATATTCTACTTCAGAAACAGTATGACCACTACTACTTACCCTATGTGTTTCCATGAAATCTTCATCACAGGTTGATTCATCTATAAGTTGAGGTATTTGCAACTTAGTAGCAAACAGACAAACAGATTCAATAAGGTCTTTAGTATCCTCAAATTCAGAAGATGGGTAATCAGTATTAGTAATTTGTGCTTTTAATTTACTTAGCTTTAATGTAAATTCAGCTGCATAATTACTTGAACCATTACCGTTTATAAATTCTACACTTCCTCCAGTTGAAATCTCAAAATATTTAGGTATTGACGGAAGAATATAAGTTCCGTCAAATAATTTATAGGCGACAATATATAAGAATGAACCATATAGCCTACCATAAACTGTTGATTGAGTATTCAGTAATTCATAATAATCACCAAGTGCGGAAGCTGCAACATCTTTGTATTCGTCCAATTCTACTGAGTCGGTTGTTTCTGTTACTGTATCAGTCAATGATAATGTAATGGAAGGAACAGGCAATGCTCCAACTTTCACATATTTTTTATCTGTATTGAAAATAAATATTTCGACACCACTCTTAGAACTTACAATCATTGTGCGTTTTAGGAAAACAACTTTCACCTCTATCCCTGGTGTTGCATCTCTTGTTATCAATGTTGCTACTCCTGTCGTAGGATGTATAGAATATAACAATCCTTCGGTTTTTTTATATCCTATCCAGTTTGATTCACCATCAACTACTCCGTTTGCAATATCATGAGGATAAACTTCTGTATAATCAGAAACAGACCAACTTTTATACTGTTCTTTTTCTCCAACGGCTCTCCAACAACCTTTTCTAAATCTGGCATTGATTATCTCTTGACAAGTTCCGTCTGCTGTCATAGATTGAGGTGTTGCCCTATCTATACCTTTTATTACTATTGATTTTTGGCTCATTGTTTTTTCTCTTTAAACATTTGCAATGTTAATCCTCTCTTAGTCCTGTTATTATCCTCTCCTTCTTTGCTGTTTTTAGAAGCATCTTTTTTGTTAAGGACATAAGGGGCTGCCTTCTCAAAGAAAGTAGTAAGGTCTTTAACGTTCACCGTTGCGGTTTTATCTTTTTTATTAAAGGTAGTCCGATCTATTTCTTCGTTCAGTTTATACCTCATACAAGCCATGGTTAGTTCTAATAACTGAGAAGCATCATTAGTAAGTAGTTCTAACCTTTTAAGAGGAGATAGCTCAACACGCTTTAAAACATCATCAGGACTAAACTTCTTTAGGTCTGATTCTACGTATTCATGTTCTTTCAAATATCTATAAACAGATACAGTTGAAACTCCATACGTATTAGCAATTTGAGCGGCATTTCTACCCTTTTCGTGATACTCTACAAGTATATTAACACCTATTTGTTTTGTAATATGCTGATATACTTTTTTAGGTTTCCTTGTCTTTTTAACTATTGGCTTTCTTTTTGTAACCATGGTTTTAGTTTTAAATTAATATATAATATCAAAAACTACTTATTCATTATTCTTTTTGGGTATGTTATAAAATCAGCTACCTTGGTTAGTTCAATTGCATCTACATCTTTACCCAGTATTCTTATTTTCTTAATATGATCTACCTCTGCTGTTGATAAAACAATATAAGAAATATTAGAATTCCGTATAACATAACATTTCCGGTTTTCGGTTGTTGAACGTATTTGTGCATTTTTACAAGCCATTCTACATGAGTATTTACGTAGTAACAACTTAATACGCTTACTCCATAATGCAGGAAAAAGATGGATAGCTTCAAGTATTGCTTCTTTGTTTTCTTTGTCTATATGATTTTTTACTGCTTTTACAGCAAAATCACCCATTGCGTTTTTAACAGCGCACTTTTGTAAATTGGAAATAGTCACTCCTTTTTTAGAAAGGTTGCTATTTAAAATACTATCAATTTCTTTCATAATTAATTATTACTATATTATTAGAACGTTGCAATTCCAGCTCGTCTTTCTGGCTTAACTTTTATTTGTACTTTTGGTTCAGGCAATGGCATCTCGAATAAAGCAACATGAGTTCCAACCGCTATTGTTATTACTTTATCATCTCGTTTACCTTTAACAGCTCCCTGAGAACCGTCAGGTTTAGTTTCAAACCAACTCATTTCATCACAGACACCTTTGTCGTTTTCAACTAAAAAAGGTGCTTGATCTTCTTCATCATCACTCAACATACGTTCCCTTGCAGCTGCGTTTAGTGCATTAATAGCAGTTGATTTATTTTTATGTGTTGTCCACCAACCATATTTAGGAACAAAATCATCACCCACTTTTTCAACATCATTACGTATATATAAATTTCTGTAATAGTCTTTTATCTGATCGAGGACAGTTTGAAAATGGTTTCCTTCCTCTTCTTTTTCCAATGAGTTTCCTTCAATTACAAGCAATGCGTTTTCGTATGCTGTTGATATTTGTGCAGCCTTCCATGCAAGTTGGTCTTGGTCTATATGCCCAACCCACATAAGTATAGCATCAATATGAGCTTTGTAAGACAATGTTAGGTTTTTTCTATCAATAACACGGATAACACTATTATCTGCTTTATCGGTTCTACCTCCTATATCAACAACAGTTACATATCTATATTTGTATGGTTCTTCCGGGTGGGGCATATCCCATATTGTTAAATTACCATTAGGTACTTTTTCAAAACGTATATTATTAAAAGCTTTAGGACCTATTCTTGCATCTGCAAAAATCTCACCCTGAAATATAGGTTCTTTATTATCTTTCCTGAGTGCAGTAATATAATTAGGAGCGAACACTTTTTGTCCTGAACTTTGAAAAGCTTCTTCTGGGGTTCCGGGATTTTCTGCCATCATCATCCAATCTGAATACCCATTATCTGCTTTATGCGCACGATACCATGCGATACCTTCGATTGTAGCCCCTAAAGACCATTGGAATAGTTCATAATCAGACATTGATTTATAAAAAGTATCAACATCTTTTACTGGTATCCTACATCTGTCGATCTCATAAAACGGGATGAATACAGCTTTATATCTTGTTTCTCCTTTTACAGCCTTAATCCAAGAATCATAAAAATAGTTTGGTCCATTAGCAGTTGATTCTTCAACTACCATAGTGTCTGGTCTATCTGGTACAGTTTCTTTCAAGGCAGAAACTACTTGCATTGCGCTGCGCTTTGGTGTATCATTCCAGAACCCTGTTTCAGTCATGTGAACAATAGCATTATTATAAGACCTAAACTGAATAGGATTATTTATTGATCCTATATTTATCCTACCTCTTCTTATACTGTCTTTCCTGTTTTTTGTAGAGCCTTTAACAGAAATTAATTTACCAATAGGTAAAGGATAGTATTCAATAGCATGGTCATACATACTACTTATATTCCCTGCTGCACCATCGTCCTGCGCACATATAGTCATGTGCCAATTTTGTCTAAGACGTTGTTGAATCCAAAATGCATACATATCTACTAATGTACTACCTCCCCATTGACGAGCCTTTAATAGTACAATCCTTATAGGTTTAAAAGATAACCTCATATCTTCAATATTGTACAATAATTTTCTTTGTGCGCCCCTTAAAATGAATGGTGAATCTTCAAAAGTATCTTTATTTTGAATGTGCAAACAAGTAGCTGCATAAAATTCAAAGTCGTTATCAAGCCTTGTTTTTAAAAATAAATCCTCAATGTCAGAAATTGGATTATCAGATAAGGCTAAATCTTCATAATCAAATCTATATTTATTTACAAAATCAGGTATGTTTCCGGCTTCTCCAAGTTTCTGCACCCATTCCATATTCATCATAGGCATAGGCAATAGCAATGTGTTTTCACAATCAGAAAGTGTAAAAGATTGACGTTGTTGAAGTGAGCCTACCCCGGTTAAAGGATTATAGTAAGCATCAAGTTTTTGATTACGTTTTATATTTTCTTCAATAATTATAGACATTGACTATTTTATTTTTTCAACTTCTTTTTCCAACTCTTCAGTATCAAGACCTTCCTCGCGAAGTTTAATCTCTTTATGCTTCATGTTCAATATCTTTATAATTGAGTGTACAGAATATGGATGTTTATACCCCATTCTCTCTATAATCTTCCTATAATAATAGGATTTCTGAACTTCACAGCTCATATCTCCAAGTTCTTCTACTAACTCATTATATATTTTCCGTACAAGGCGATGTTTTATTGCTGTTGCTATTGAATAACCTTTTATCCTACTCATATTAATGATTTTAAATTGATATAAACAAATATACTTAGATAAATTCAATTAATACATTTCTTTGTGCATTTTTAATATAGTATTTATTAGCCAATTAAATTACTTTGTTATAAAAGATACCTTAAAACGAACAAAAAGAATAAAAATGGCTAAAGAAATTGACAAAGAGGGAATTATTCCAACAGAAACAACAGACAAAAAACCTGTACTTTCTGATGAAGTTGCCGAACAAAAACCAAAAAAGGTTGTTGATAAGCCTATTCTTGCAAAATCACCTGAAACAGAAAGTGTTAATTCAAACAAAGAATGGGTTGAATGGGCTAACAAATACGTTCCTGGTGCAGATGTAAGTTCCCCACAGGCTATACTTGATGCACTAAAAAGTACGTTTAGTAAAATGGTAAAAACAGAGGGCGAGTTTATAGACTTGGTCCACGAGAATCCAGAAGCAGGAGCAACACTTTTAACATGGAAAGAAACAGGAAGTTTGCCTATTGCTATTGCTCAGAATTATGACCCGGAAGAAATTTCAGGAATGATTGATGAAATTAACGATGAATCTATGGAAGAACACCGCAAAAAGTATTCTGAAAAGGTAAAGAATAGAAAAGATTACGAAGGACATCGTGCTAAAAACAGAGAACTAACAAGAAAAGGAGCAGAGGAATTTTTAAAAGAAGTGAACCCCTCTGAAAAAGAACAGGCTAAATTTATAACTTTTGCAGATACATTTTTACAGGATGCTTCTGACGAAAAACTTACTAAGGATAGGTGGATGGCTTTATGGCAAGCTTTCAGATATTCCACTGATGTATCCACAGCAGAGGAAAATGGTAAAATAGTCGGTCGTAACTCTAAAATTGTTAGTGAGAAAAAAACAAAAGATGATCTAAAAGGGCTTTTACCGGAAGGTGAAGGCGCAAGTGTTAAAAAAGTTAGCATAGCAAAACGTAAATCTTATGCTGAAGATTTTATGCAGGGAGTTTTCGATTAAGTAATAATAAATTAAGTATTTAACAATTAAATCAAGTAAAAATGAAATTGAAATTTAATGTGAAAGGGATAGCAAGCGCATTGACCGTTATGGTCGTATTCCTTGTTTTTAGTGCCTTTTTTGGTGCTGTTGCCGCAATAGGCGGTGTTACTATGGCGGTAGGTGTAGCCGTTGCAAGTCCGACATCTCAGGCAGAAGCAACTGGCGGTACGGAATACAACGAAACGACTGAGTATATTGATATGAAAGACGTTCAACGCAAAGTTGAATTATATAAACCATATCAAACTCCTATTATAAGTCTATTAAGTGCTAATAAAAAAGGAACCTGTAATTCATGGGAAAAGAAATATTTTGCAATTGACTCACGAGGTCTTGATACTACTGTAACCTCAGCGACTACTCTTAGTGGAAATTCAACTACTCTTGTAGTTGCAGATGCAAGTTTTTTCACTCTTAACAATACTGTATTCTTTCCTATTACAGGGGCAACTCTTGTAGCTACTGGAAGTAGAACATTAATGGGAATTATAACTGCCATTCCTGCTGCAAATACAATAACTGTATTATTGGTTAATCCGGGAGAATCACTTTCCGCTTCTGATTTCACAGGTGTAGCCTGTCGTAGAGGTGGTTCTGCATTAAATCCTAAGGCAGCTTCAACTGGTTCTTGGGCTATGATGCCGGAGCCTGACTTTAACTATACTCAGTCATTCATGGAACAGGTGGATATTGAGGATTTTCAGGAAAAGATGAAGAAACAGGTTGATTGGAATATTGCAGACATGAAACGTGGTGCTATTGACGATTTTAAATTACAATTAGAACGTACATGGTTAAACGGAGCTAAATCTGTATCAAATGTTTTGATTGATGGTCAAACTCAACGTATTTATACTGCCGGTGGATTCCTTCAAGATACTGGTATTCCTGTTTCCGCTGATGTTTCTCTTTCAACTATGACAGAGAAAACATTAAATGGATTGATGAAAGATATATTCACAGGTAATAATGGTATGAAAAGTCGTTTCTTACTTGGTGGTGCTGATTTTATGGAAGCTCTTGCCAATGTAACTGCTGATAAGAAATACATATTATCTAAAGAAACTAACGTCAAATTAGGATTGGACTTTGTTCGCTTAGTATCTGTATTTGGAACTCTTGATGTGTGCTATTATGAACAGCTTGATTTACTGGGGAGAGAAAAAGATGCACTTGTTATTGATAAATCAAATATTGCAACTGCTGATTTGTACCCATTTAATATTCGTGCAATTGATCAGAAAACGTCCGGTATTGCAAAAGTTACTTCTTCTGCTATTGAGCAGACATCAACAATGTTGATAAAGAACAAAAAAACTCACCGTATAATTTTGGGTGTTTAAGGAATAAAGAACTAAAGTTAGCCCTTCGGGGCTGGCTTTTAATATTAAAGTTATGAGTTTAAAAAGATATGTTGCATCATGTTCTGAGTATAGCACGTTTTTAACCTTAGAGGATGGAAGGGAAATAAAACTATACTTCTCCGGGAAAGATGTTACTACTAAAAAAAGATTTATAGATGTTACAGACCCTTTAATTCAGAAAGCACTTGAAAAAAGTTCTAAGTTTGGGATATATTTCACAAAATCTAATGAATTTAATTGGACCGGGGAAGATGCTCAGGTTAATAAAAAAGCTTCGGTTGCACCTACTGAAATGTCAATTGAAGAAATAAAAAAAGGGAATACCCCATTGAAAGATGAAAATGCTTTTCCTGAGATTACAAAAGTAGGTGAAGCAAGGGCTTTTCTTATTGAAAAATATAATAAAAAGATAGCAAACAGAAAAGAAGCGTTTAAAGTTGCTGACGAACTTGGAATATCGTTTCCTAATTTACCAAAAGAATAATTTATTAATTTTTTAAAAAAATAAGTATTATGACAAGAGATGAGTATATGACAAGCATTATAAATGGAATGCCCTCGACTTATTCTACCGCATTACCCGTAAGAGGACCATTGAAAGTTTTAGCCGGAATGGTTTATGACAGTTTAAAACCAAAAGGAGAAGCCACAGGAGCAGAGATAGAAGCTTTGACAGATATGTCAAATGGAGATGCTTATAAAGTAATAACAACTGGTGGAGCTATTACCGCAGGGTCTATTACTGTATTAGTTGGTGATGTAGTTTACTATGATGAAGAAAATTCAGTATGGAAATTTCTCGTTAGCGGTGCAGCTATTAATGCTTAAGTTATTCCCTAAGTAAGCATTTAATGCCTTGTCTTTTTGGGCAGGGCTTTTTTTTAATCCAAATAAATAAACAGGTATGAGTTTATCTGACGAAAGAGTACAATATGAAGATAGACTTGCGGATATATTCGCAGGTCTTGGAATTAGCTCAACAGGGGATATATCAACTCCTCGTATGTCAGCTGTAAATTATGTTAAGGCAAAACTTAACGAACTGGTGCCGGAAGGTGAAGGCGTTACTTTTAGTTTATCATCAGATACAAACATTACTAATCCAACAGACTGGTTAGTTAATTCACAAATGGATGAATCAGTAAAGAATGTTTGTTTACAGGCTCCCCTTTCTGCATTAAAGCCAACAGCATACACAGAAGCGACAGAAGGTACTCCTTTCGTAGCAGAAGGTAAAGCTGGATATATTGCATTGCCGGATACGTTTCTTCGTTTATCATCATTTAAAATGAGCGACTGGGTAAGAGAAATAGTTGTTCCAATAACTCCTAATGATCCACTTTATAAAAGACAATCTAATGAATATATGCGTGGTGGAATTACGAAGCCGGTAGCTGTACTAAATTGGAAATATATAAGTTCGTCAATGAAACGTATTCTTGAATATTATTCTATTGATACATTACATACTATTGAGAAACTATTTTATATACCGGAACAGCTCACAGAAGATTTTGTTACGGATAACCCATCTTTAGAAGATGCTTTTGCGTGGCAATGTGCAAGTAAGGTACTTCAAATATTTGACAAGGCAGAACCCGCAAAGTTAGCACAGGAAAGAGTACAGCAAATATATAATACTATTTAAAATGGCAACACAAGCAGAATTAATCGCAGCTTTTAGGGAAGAAACAGAGGATTTGTTCAAGGCACTAAGGAAATATGTTTATTTCAATTTAGGTGTTGCCCCATATACAAGTACAGATGAAGTATTAAGTACAATTGCAGAGGCAGACAGAGTACCTTATTTGACTATTGTTAATATAAATGGGATACTCTATTGGTTTACAGATAGTACAACCCTCGTTCCTCTCGTTGGCAACCTTGCACTTACTGACAAGTCGGTAACACTCCCTAAAATGGCAGATATTATCGCAGGTACAGTAATAGGAAAACAAACAAAAGACGGAACTCCCGAAGCTTTATCAATGACAACACTTCTTTCCATGCTTGGGCTTAGCACTATTGTTAATGATGTTTCTAATAAAGTCGATAAAGCAGATGGCTATTCGTTAATATCTTCTAATGAACTTGCAAAAATACATGAATCTGGTTCTGACGATCAAGATTTAACAGCAATTAATGAAGCTATTTTATCACTACAAAATATTGCAGGACAAAGGACTTATTCTTTTACACTTCCTTCTGCAGGAACAGTAGCAGAAAGATTATTGGGTACTATTGTCTATGGAGAAGGAGCAGAAGGATGGACATTTGAAGCTGACGGTATAGACTTACTTGTAACACACAGTACAGGACGTAATATTTCTAATATATCTGTATCACAAATTGGAACAGAGGGGATAAGACCCTTGTTGAATGGTGTAGGATATGTAGGTTATCTCGCTGAATCTACATCTGTACTTAGAATTGAAGGTTTTGCAGCGAGTATAGCATACAGTATTTTAACAATTATAACATTTGCTTAATGGAAGTCAATGAATTATTACCTACAATAGCATGGAGAACATTAGCTAAAAATGTTTATCCAATAACTGCTGAAACAACAGAAAATCCTGCCACTTTTAGAATGACAGTTTCCCCGGCTGATATAAATGATGTAGGAGCCGGAGAAATAGAGATTGGCTGTTATGTTAAAGATTATATAGGTAGTACATTCTCTGTTATAGCATTTACCGATACAACAGTAGATTTAAAAGATGATTTTAGACGTGGTTTTGCACCTCAAACTGGACAATGGGCTATTCTTTATAAATCAGTTAGCGGTTCTCCTTATTTAGCACAGATATATTACAAATACCTTAATTCATCTGCTTTAGATTATTCAAGACAACTTGAATTAGCTATCTTATATAATCCTGGCAATGCAAATTTAACAACAGTTAATTGGTCCGCAAAGAATTTAACTCTTAATGGAGTTATAACAGGAGCAACGACTGGTACATTTTCATCTTATATTAAGGCAACAACAGGAAAGTTCTCAAATTTAACAGGAACTTTTTTCCCATACAATAAATTAGACGGTTCAGGATTAGCTGATAGTTTATTATCAACTGACGGTATAAATACTTTTATTAACTCAGGAGCTATCGGAACTGATAATTTTGTTTCAGGACTTATAGGATGGAGAGGAACTTATGATGGTATATGGGATATGAGATACCTATATACAGACGAACTTCACGCTAAAGCATTCACAGCAGACGTTTCTCAGGCTCTCGCAGGTGCAGATTTTCTTACAAAATCCGTTTCTAAATTATCAAGCAATTTTAAGATTTTACCTGTCGGCAGTAGTTCACAAATGTTAGTAGATGATTTGGAAGGGTTCTCTGCTATGCAATGTTTTGTTAATGGAGATTATATCCGATTGAGGGTTTTTGATAGGTCTGGTGGCGGTCTTATCATAGCTGATGTCTGGGGATTGGTTACTTTAGACACTACTTATGGTGATTCAGGCTTTGAAGATGGTATTCAGGCATATACATTTACAGTTACAGACTGCGGAGATGCTACTGATTTAGTAGTCTATAAAGGTGCAGAAGTCCTTGATTATGGAACTACCGGCTCCGGTGTTATAGAACGTACCACTTTGGATGCTCAGGGATCTCCATACTCACAAGTTGTTACATGGGTTGATGACCCCTCTATATCCACGAATTATTCTCTACATACGAGGACAGGTAATTTAAACGGCATAGCCCATTGCTCAGGTTATGGGTTTTATGGTGATAATATATTTTTAACAAAAAAAATACTTATTGGTGATTTAACCAAATTAGGTGATTATATGGAATATACCACCGAAAATGGTTTAGTTGTAGCAGGACAAATTACTATTACAGGTGGGAATGCAGCAACAAAAACAGATGTAAGCGATGCTAAAAGTGATGCAATTTCCACAGCGAAAGATGATGCTCAGGATTTAGTGGATGATATTCAAGAAGATTTAAACGCTTATATAACTGCCACAAATAACACAATCGACAGTTTACAAAATCAAGTAGATGGACAGGTAGATAGTTGGTTTGAAGCTTATTCTCCTACATTAACTAACTACCCCGCATCGGAATGGACTACTGATGATTTAAAAGCTGCTCATATAGGGGATACATTTACCAATACAGAATCTTATGTTGATGATGATACTACTCCTGATGCAGGTAAATCATGGCGATTCGTAGAATCCAATGGAGTTTATTCGTGGACTTCAATTGCTGATTCTGATGCAGTCAAAGCCTTATTGAAGGCAGCAGAAGCACAGGACACAGCGGATAATAAGAGAAGGGTATTTACTACTACTCCTACAACTCCTTATGATGTTGGTGATTTATGGACACAGGGAGATGATGGTGATTTGATGAAGTGTATTACAGCAAAAGCTGATGGTACTTCTTATAGTGCAAGTGATTGGAATAAGGCAGTTAAGTATACTGATGATACGGCAGTTGATAATATTGAGATTGGTGGGAGAAACTTACTTCGAGATACTTCCGATGAATGGATTGTACATAGTACATCATCGAATAATTCCTTCGCAGTATATAAATCTATTTATCTATCAGATTTAGATTTAAATGTAGGTGATATTTACACTTTTTCAGCGAAAACACGAAATGCGACTAATTATAATAAAGTTGAAGTTTCTTTTAATAGTACAAACTCATGGATAAGTGCAAAAATATCTGATGAAGGTATTGACTTTTTATCATTCTCTATTCCCGAAAATACGTATAGAATAGACCTAGGTTTTAGTATTGGCGTGAGTTCTTCCATAGAAGCGAGAAAACTTAAGTTAGAGAAGGGTACAAAAGCCACCGACTGGACACCAGCTCCTGAAGATGATAAAGCCTATGTAGATGCAATGAAAGAGGCTGCTGTCGTAGATGCAGGAATCAATGCAGATGGTAAGGTAACAGCATCAGAAGCTAAAATTAAAACTGCCTATGAAACATATACTAATACTGCGAAAGCAGCAGCTATATCAACAGCTAATAGTTATGCAGATGGGAAAGTAATAGCAGCAGAATCATCTTTAAAGACAGCTTATACTAATTTAGTCAATGCAGAGAAACAAAAAGCAATAGATACAGCTAATGCGTATTCAGATGATAAAGTAAGCACAGAGGAACAAGCAAGATTAGACGCAGATGAGGCAGTTATTACAGCTTATAAGGCAGAAGTAGTAGCAGCAAAAGCAGCGGCAGTGCAAGAAGCTAACGCTACTGCTGATGGTAAGATAACTGATTCTGAGAAAGCGATAACCACCGCTTATAAGGATTATACTAATAAAGCTAAGGCTGCGGCTGAAACTATATCAAAAGCTTATGCAGATGGAATTGTTACTAAGGAAGAACAAGCACGTATTAATGAGGCAAACGCTAAGCTTATAGCTGCAAAAGAACATGCTGAAAGTCTTGTTGATGATATTGAAATTGGTGGGAGAAACGTATTAAGAAAACAAGATTTTTATAATTGGGCTGGTGTTACTTTTGACGAATACCTTTTGACTTTTACGGGTTCAAGCACAGGTGTTCGTTTATCAAACACTAGATATGATGCATTGTCTCTTTTAACCCTTTCTTTTAAAATGAAGAGAATTAGTGGGGATATTGTAAATATAGGTGGTCATACAGGTGGTCATAAAGTTTTAAGCATATATTTTGACGGAGTATATAAAGGTACAAACTTTACAGGGAATAGCGTTCATTACCCTGATGATGATTTGACACATGAGGTTATAGTCAAATATCAAGCACCAGCAACTATCACAGATTATTTATATATACAACCGAATAGGACGCAACCGTCTTATACTATGGTTTGTCAAATATGGGATATAAAACTAGAAAAAGGCAACAAAGCCACCGACTGGACACCAGCCCCCGAAGATGTAGCTTCCGATATAGCCGATGCCGCCAAAACAGCCGTGTGGAGTTCTACAAACATAACAGGAATACCCGACTACATAGCCGATACCACACCCGATAACGCTTTAGGAATAGGGAATGATTTTATGGGATTTCATTCAACTGGTAATGACTGGCCTATAAGAATTTACAACGATAACAATGTAGGAAAATTTTATGCAGGTAATACTACGAATTACGTCAATTGGGATGGCTCAACATTGGCTGTAAAAGGCGATATTACGGCTACTTCGGGAACATTTACAGGAACTATTCATGCAGGGGATGGCACAATAGGTAAATTTACTATTGGAGATTACTTATACACACAGTCTAAAATAGCTTATAATGACGGTTTTGCAGGAGTTCATGTTGGCTCTGATGGAATTGGATTAGGGGCTAATTTCTCTGTTAGTGCTGCTGGGGCTTTGAAAGTTTCGGGTGCGGATATTTCAGGAAAAATAAATGCCTTAACGGGGACATTGGGAACACTTACAATTGGCGAAAATGGATACATTAAATTGCCAACTTCCTGGGACTTTTCGGTGGCTGGAAACTTAGACAATACTGGCTTAAATTTTATGTTTAACAGTGATGATAGTCAAGCGGTGAGTTGGTACACTGCTTCGGGCTTTTTGGTAACCCAATTAAAAACAGACCATTCTGGACATCTTAAAGCAACAAATGTAGGGATAGTAGAAAATGCTCATGAGTACGTTGCAATAACTAATGCAAACACAATAATCACCTGTTATACTGATATGCTATTTATCACATCTATATCTTCAGGCGCCAATATTATTGGAGTAAAACATATAGCTTCGAATGGTAGTATTACTAATCCTAAAACCGGAGAACAGCTGACTATTATAAATACAACAACATCAGACTTAATAATACATACTTATCGCCATACAACGAGTTCTAATATAGCAGCTTATGATGCTAAAGGATCTTATAATATTAGAGATAAATCTTCTTGCACTTTAACTTATTATAACAGTTTTTGGTATTTGCCAGTAGATGTAGGACAATAAGATTTCTCAAACGAGTTAGTAGACAACAGATTTTACCAACTTATTAATTCAATTATTAAATAATAATAAGTATTTTTACTAAATAACAATTAAAAATAAAAAATATGCAAACAATTAAAGATGAAAAAGAAACAAAAAAAGCTATAAAAAACATAGCAGCAAAAGCAGTAAAAAAATCATTAGAAAAAAAAGATGTAAAAGCAATTGACTTTACAAAAGTAGATGTCAAAAATCTGGAAGGGCAGACCATTGTTTGCGATTTATCTAAGATACTTTCCAATTTCATATATAACAATACCGGAGAAATATTATTATTAGATGTTTTAAAGGATATAAGAAAAGGTAAACCCGTAGTATTAACTCCTGAAATGAAGGCTGAATTTTTAAGGATTCTTCATTACAAAGAGGGTGTTCCATTTATTGCAATTGTCAAGTTGCGTTTATTTGAATTGTTAAAATAAAATTAAACTAAACAATGGACAAAATTATAATTATAATCTGGATTACTTTTGGGATATACATAATGGTTCTATTTGCTATTATGGCGGATTTATGGGCAGGAGTAAGGAAGGCTCGGATTAATGGTATTGTTAGATCTTCTTATGGATTTAAAAGAACTGTTGATAAAATTGCTAAGTATTTCAATGTTCTGATGGCTTTCACTATCATAGATGTAATGCAGATGGGTGCTTTATGTTATTTAACAGAATTTTATGGATGTCATTATCCTATATTCCCCTTTATAACACTACTTGGAGCAATAGGGATATGCTTAATAGAGATTAAAAGTATCTTTGAAAAAGCTGAGGACAAAGTAAGAATAGAGAATGTTGCAAGTATGGCAGAGAAGGTTTTTGCCAATAAAAATGACTTATCTAAAGTGATAAAAGTCTTGATGGACTATATGGAAACACCGGATGGGGAAAAGTTGAAAGATAATATATTAAGTAAGGAAAAAATAAATGACAAAAATACTATTATTCCTAAGTAAATACTGGTCTTTAATTGTCGGGTTATTGGTGATTGGGTTCTTTGCCGGGAGATGCGACAATAAAGTGATCGTAAAAACAGAATACGTAAAAGGTCCTACTAAAACCGATACTGTCTATTCTGAAAGGTTAGTACCTTATGAAGTTGAAGTACCTGGTACTCCTGTGCTACCTCAAAAACCTGATACAATACGATTGCCGGGGAAAATACAATATGTTGCGACAATTGTAGATACTGCTGCAATTATAGCTGACTATGTTTTATTGAATAAATACAGTAGATTATTGTTTGACACAGAAACAGAAGGAAAACTAATTGTAAACAGCGAAGTCCAATATAATAAGCTGCAAAAACTATCCTACAATTTTACACCTATCTATAAAAAAGTAACAGTACAACGAATACCATTATTTACGCCCTTCATTTTAGCCTCCTATAACTCATTTAGCTACTTTGGATATGGTGGTGGTATATATTACCATAATTTAGGTTTTAGCTTTAAACGGCTTAATAACTTCAATAATAGTACAGGAAATGAATTTGGAATAGCTATTAAATTTTAATTATGAAATTAAAATTAAAACGCAGATATTTTAATGAAAAATATACCATTGGTACTTTATATATCAATGATGTTTATTTCTGTGAAACTTTAGAAGATAAAGTAAGGGACCTCAAAAAAGAACGTAAGATATATGGACATACAGCTATCCCTTATGGTACGTATAAAGTAATACTGGACTATTCACCACATTTTAAAAGGAAACTACCACACCTTTTAAACGTGCCTTTTTTCTCAGGCATAAGAATACATAGAGGAAACTTTCCAAAAGATACTTTGGGTTGCGTTTTGTTAGGTGAAAATAAAAAGAAAGGTATGGTTCTTAATTCTACTGTTTATGAAATTGATTTAACTAAAGCTATAACAGAGGCTATAAAAAACAAAGAGGACATAAGCATAGAAATTGTTTAATACAATATCACAACATAAAAAAAAGGAAGCCAATTAACGACTTCCTTTTTTATGTTAATCTTTTTTAGCTTTCATAAAAGTATAGTATTCCTCAGCATATTCAACCATAGATTCTTTTAACTTATAATATAAGATAGGACTTTCACTATCTAATCTTTTGGTATCTATTCCAAAATACTGCATTACTCCTTCGGCTGACTTCATAAGGATTCCTTTAACTCTTTTATATTATCAATAACCTTACACTTTTTCTTACAATAAGGACATTTTTTATCATTAACATCTTTCCTTTTAAAGAATACACCATGCTCTTCACAATAGAGTGGTGTGTATTTTCTAAGGTCTGCTGCTGCAATTAAAAATTGTTCAACATGATTTAATTTCTTTTTTAGTATCATTATTAGAGGCTTTTTTATATTCTTTCTTCTTTGATTTTACTCATATCGTCAATAATCTTTTCATACTTATTCACTTTTGTAAACAGATAGTTTAGCATTTCAGGCACTTCTTTTAGCTTCACAAATAAGTTTTCACTCATTTTACCATTTTGATCTCTAAAATGGAAGTAAATGTTTTTATCATCATCAGTAGAGTAATCTGCTTTATTTTTCTTTTGCTTTGTATTCTCAGCCAATGTTTTTTCGTATATGTTTACAAACTCTTTACTACTTCTTTTATCAAAGCATAATTTATTCCCGGATTCATGGATATAATCCCTAAGACTATCCAAAAAGTCAGACATTAATTCTTTTGTTTTTTTATTCATTGATTTTCTCATGGTTTTATATTTTAAAATTTTAAAAGTAACGTATAGTAAATTATTCCCGGTTCTGCACCCCATTCCTGATTCCCCTCTCTTTTTTGTAGCCCATCACATTGTATAAACATTTGAAGTCTATTTCTCCTATAACCATTAGAGAAACAAATTACCACATCTTTAGGATTGTAGTATTCACCCTTGATTTTTATTTTCCCGGTTCCAAAAATCCTATCCCAGTAAGGTTTTTCCTCTCTATACTCTTCGGGTTTTATTTTAAATCTAACCATCTCGAACCACTTAGCTGTTAAGTTTAAATGGAGAATAGGGTTTATTACGTGTTTTTTATTCATAATTCGTTTTTTATTCATCTGTATCTATTCCAAGTAATGATTCTATAAATTCTATTTGTCTATTCACTCTTTTCATGTTTTTTTCATGAACTCTTGAATTATACTTTTCTCTCTCTTCTCCCACAAAGAACTCATGACATTCAAAAGTGAGAAAATGATGCCAATGTTCTGCTTCTTCTGTAAGTCTATTGTACTTCTTTTCTAAGAATTTTTTGTCTTTTAATTTCTTTCTAAGCCTTTTTATTTTCATGATTTATTATTTTTCAACAAACATTTTAGTATGATCGGTAATATCTTTCATATGGATAAATTTTAAAGTGTAATTCATTCCCTTATAGGTTACGCCATCGAATAATCTTGTAATATGCCTAACACCAATATACCCTAATTTACCCATATCTATAACAGTAATAGCAGTATCATAACCCATTTCACGATAAAAATTTACATACTTATCGGCTACGTCTGTCATGTTTTTGACAAACTCCGGTTTTTTAGCAATTACGTCAAAATGCCATTGCGCCCTTGTCTGCTTAATCTTCAGATCGTTCAACTCTTTGATTATTTCTTTTAATTTACTCATATTTGCTTATTTAAAAGTTTTCCACTTTTTACATTAAATGTAACCTTTTCCCCAAATTTATACATTTTACCTCTCTGGGAACAAGTACCTCTACCACTTTTATTGGGTGTGTACCAATCACATACTGATTTTTTACAGTCTTCTCTTTCTACAACTTCCATTTCGTGTGTACACCAACAATACTCCGACCCTCTGTATGGTACTGCTTCCATCAATGTAACTTCTTTTAATTCGTCTGTATTATCAAGACAGTCTCCCAACGGCATACAGACGTTTGAATCTTCATTTTCAAAATATAGTTTCTTCATATTTGCTTATTTATATTCATTCTAAATAAGATATTCATTTTTTCTTTATCGCTTCAAAATCATTGCAATACCTAATATATCCCGAATCGTTAAAAGTATTCCAACTGGTTTCTCTCACATATATAGGCTTCCTAAACATTACTCGCTTACCTAAAGCACACTTTGCTGTTCTTATTTCATCTATACACAATAAATTACCGGGTTCTTTAAACACAGGTGCAATGAAGTGTGTACATTCTATACAATCATGTCTTTTTACTATCATAATGGTTTTTGCTTATCGTTAAAATTTTTCAAATACTCATATTGTTCGTTCAAGAAAATATTAGAATGATTAAACCCGCACGATTCTCCACATATACCATTCCTGTAAACACATTTACGGACCATGAATTTAGCTAAATCAGGATCTACTTCTTTAACCTTTTTTTTAATCTCTATCATTACTTCTCTTGTTTCCTTTGAAGCGTGATTACAGAGCCTCAATTTAGCCATATCAATTAAAGCCTGAGCATTCATCCACATTCCAATATCGGTAGGGGTGAACCTATCACACTTGGTTTCCAAACCAACTAAACACTCCTCTATTGTATTTATATAACAGGCACATTCCGTATTCTTTTCCATCTCCTGTATGCTCTATGGAGTTTCAGGAACTTGTAAAATTCTTCCTCAACTTGTTTCATAATTTTGTTTTTATTTTTTATATACAAAGAGAAACTATCCAAGCTTTAAAACTTAGTTTATCCTCAAATCTTACCATTATCCACATATCATCAGGACTTCCACACGCTACGAAACATCCATCTTTTTCAGCTTTATTACAAAATGCTGTATATGTTTCTAAAGGTGTTCCTTTTTTTAAATTAATTGTTCTTTGATACACACTTTTGCCCGCCATAATTATTTATTAAATCTAAATTTATTTGCCAATTTACTTGCGTGTTCAAAGCTTTCGCCTCTTCCACTCTCTTTATATCTATCTGCTTCTCTTTCCGACATATTAGCTGCTGCATCACATCTCTCTGCAAAATAAACATCAAACCATGACAATATTAATTGTCCGTCCAGTCTATCATAAATCTTCCCGAATTTACCTAATTTTACTCTTTTAAATATCAAGTTAATATCAGAAATTTTAAGCGATGGATAAGTATCAATGATTAACATTGCTGTTTCATGAGTTTGTGCATCCGTCATTTTCTTTCCTATATTCAAAAATTCACGGAGGTTGATAATCCATCCATCCAAATAAGCCTGTGTAAAATCGAATCCCTGTGCCTTAGTAATATCCCCTAATGAAGGGAGATCAGATTTTAATACAGATGGTAGGTCATTAAGCTTTCGGCATTTTCCCATCACTGCCGACACCGAGAAGTGTGTTAAGAATTGCTTTTTTGAACTCAGGACTAACATTTGAGTCTGAGTTTGTGCTTTTTGAATTTTGTTTTGTGCCATTTTTACTGAATTTTCCGTTATTATTTGACCATGTAATTAATCTTCTTTTTAATTCCCAGGTTTTTTGATAGTCCTTTCTCATTTTAGTTTCTGATATATTTAATTCCGCCCAATAATTATAGAATTTTGTAATCATTTCTTTAGAATAAATATCTATAAACGGAATTAATAAATCGTGAAATTTTTTTCTTCTTATGAGGGTAGCTGCTTTAGCTGCGTCCAATTTTTCTTTTTTTCCCATCTTATCTTTAATTAGTTTATCTTTAACATTACCAATAACAGTATCATTTACATTAACAGTATCAGTAACATTAACATTAGCATTAACAGTAACAGCTTCGTTTGCTTCCTTTGTTTTGTCATGTAAACGTTTGCTTCCTTTTGCTTCCTCTTGCTTCGATTTTGAAGCATTGCTTCCTTTTGCTTCGATTGTTTTCTGTTTCCTGCTTTTGCCTGATTTTAAGCCACCTACCTTACCTGCATTACTGCGTTTTTCTCTTTTTACTTCCCAACTTTTTAAATCTCTCTTCATTTGTTGTCGTATAGGCTCGAATACAAGCTGAATAATGATGTCATCTGTTTGTGGATTTTCGTCATTTACATAGCTAAGTATATGTTTAAATAATCTCCCTGCCTGTTCGTTTGTTAGTTTTTCTACTGTATATTTCAAGTCAGTATATAGGAGAAATGATTTTTTATCCTGTGCCATTATGCTATTTTGTAAATTGATTATTAATTATTTTAAATACCCTCTTATCTATTGTTTTATTGATTTGATAGGATTATATTTCAAAGACCATATCTTCCGTAACTCAATCATTAGGCTATAATATGATTCGACCTTTTTCATGTTATATTTTTTTATTATATCTTTTACATCGTTTAGTGATAATGAAAACCATTCTCCTCTTTTATTTTTTTCTGCATATTCCTCATGGAGTTCATCCTCTACATCATTATCGGAGTAGGCTAATAAAGATATTGATGGTCTTGTCGACATTAATGTTTTTTCTCTAATTTCTGGATTATATGATTTCCCTATTTTTATATATCCATCTCCATCAAACATCAAATATGTTTTTTGTACTTTATTTATTTTTTCTATAATGTTTTTGTTGTTTTCAAAAGCAGGAATATCCTCAAACCCTACAAACACATTTACAATATCTTCATCTCTACATTTTAAATAAAGGTCTTCATTATCTGCATTTTCACGAGCTGGCATGAAATCATAACCAAAATCACTTCTTTCTGAATATTCTACAAAATAAAAATCATCTGTCATTATCATAGGAAAAAAATCTTTTATCTTTTTATATTCTGAAAATTTCATTTTACATATAGACACAAATCCTTTTGATCCTAACGTATCGCAATAAATCATATTGAATGTTATTAATTTCCGCGCAGGAACCCTATCTATAAAGAAATCTTCTGATTGCTCTCAAGTATTGTTTACTAAATACTGTATGTTACTTTTTAACAGATTTAGTTCATTTGATATAAAAAATTTTTCTATATTATCGAAACTATCATCTCTAATTTTATCTTGAATTTCTTCCTCAGCCATATCCATTTGTGATGCTAACCATTTTGTTGATTTTTGCTTATTTAATAAAGCAGTTTTAAGTTTGTTACTAAATTTTTCCATAGTATTATTGTTTAATGTTTTTCTTTTTGATACTGGTTAAATTTTCCCATTTTACGTTCCATTACTACATTTGTTTTCATAGTTTGATTTTTAATCATCAAATTCATTAAAATATGACCAAGCAGTTACAACTGGCTGACCTGGTATTGCTGTTCCATCATTATACTTTATACACTCATTAGAATTCCATTCTAAAAAACACTTTAGTTTCGGTCTCCATGTTAAAATCTTAAATTCTCTGTACTCACTTGCATTCATACTCAGCCCTTCCACACTTGCGATGACCTCTGTATCATATTTACATTGAGGAACTCCATTTTTAATCTTTGTCCATTTTATCTTTGTTCTCATAGTTTAAATATATTTTAAAAAGGTAAATCCTCATTATTATCATCATTATCATCATCATTGTAAATTTCCGTTGGGAATAAAACCTTTAATTTTTCTAAATCTTTTTTATGTTTTTCTGCTTTTTCATTGTTTTTCTGAGAATATATATATTTAGACATCATTAAA
>Ga0172378_10000686_pt1 | contig 30149 bp, 21 predicted proteins | sample GrowelOW332metaG_FD_119755 | JGI IMG/M metagenome (GOLD analysis project Ga0172378, IMG submission 119755) | Groundwater microbial communities from an aquifer near a municipal landfill in Southern Ontario, Canada - Pumphouse #3_1 metaG | ecosystem: Environmental > Aquatic > Deep subsurface >...
GATGATGGTCGCGTTTTCTGGTCAGTAAAAAATGTAATTTGTATTAGTGAAAATTCGTGTCCATTCGTGGTTACAAATCCCCTGACTTTTTCAGAAATCACAAGAAATAAAGCAAAATGAATATCAAACAAATTACAGACAGCCTGAACAAAATCTATCAGGAAGAAAACACGCGGATTGTCTTCTGGTATGACACGGACGGTGAGTTCGAAGAGATAATCTCGTCCCTTGAGCTGGCAGATGTTTCCCTGGTCAGGCTGGACAAAACAGCATCACTTGAACTGAAGATCAGGCTGGAGATGGAAGATACGGAAAACCGTTATCTGCTCTATTCGCCCTGCCCCGAACCTGCCCACGAAGAGAACTGGCTCCTTGATATTCAACTCTACAGCCATCTCTTTCATGCTGATAAAGCATCCCTCATCTTAAATGATCTGGGCCTGTCCCGGCAGAGCATGCGCGCGTATTGCAACAGCCGGAAAACCTTCTTCAACAGCAAAGAGCGGACCGACAAGCTGAAGAAATGGGTGAAACCTGAGGATAATGAAGAGGATCTGGATCTGAAAATGCTGGCCGTGATCACCAGGGTCGAGCAGCCGGATGCCTTTGTGATATTCATGAAGCTCTTTGCGGCCTTTTGTGAAGAGGGAGAGTATTCACCTGACAATGAGCCGAAAATCTGGCTGGAAATACTCAAGCTGGATCTTGAGAAACCTTTCTGGGATCTTGTCGCCAGGACATTTGGGTATGCTGTGGATGCCCCTTCCCTGTCTGATCTCCTCATCAGGCTGCTGGTGACCGACTTCGTCAATGCCCTGAAAGATGTCCCACCACCTGCCGGTCTCGAACATTTTGCCCTGCAGGCGGGTTCTCAAAGCTTTACCATTTCTGTCTTCCTCTCCCAGTGGCGAAACGATATCAGCCGGTTTCAGGCATATAATCGTATCTCTGACCATTACAGCAGAAAACTGAAAATTGCGGAGCTGATCCAGGAGTATGAGCACTCTGTTCTGCTTGATGTCATGACCTTTGAGGTGGTTGAGAAAAAGATCGTCAGTGACCTGCGGGATCGTGTCCTTCAGGGAAAACAGGAAGAATTTGATACCATTGAGGAACATATCCAACGCCGTCGTGACGGCTACTGGGTAACCACCGGAGACGCTCAGAAAAACCTGTTTAAGACAACCTGCGATGCCCTGGAATCGGCGATGGCCCTGTTCCGGCTGCGCAGGAAATATGACAAAGGTTTGAGTTATCCCGGGGCGGAAGAGATGTTCTTTGCCTATACCGGGGAGTTGTATCTGTTTGATCAGTATTACCGACATTTCCATGAAGCTGCAGGCAAGGTTGAGCTGGCAGGCTGGGACATCCTGAAAACCCTGCAGGTGTCCGTCGAAGATTGTTACAGCGGCTGGTTCCTGGATCAGCTGGCTCTTGCCTGGGATGGCTTTCTGGAACGTGGCGATACTGGCGGGTTACTGAGGAAGTGGACACTTTTCGACGTCAAAAGACAGGATACTTTCTATAAAGAAGTCATAAAGTCTCCTCCGGGCAAGACAACGAGGGTGCGGACTTTTGTCATTATCAGTGATGCGTTGCGTTATGAGATTGCCGAGGAGCTGGCCGGAGTGATCAACAGCCAGTATCGATTACAGGCGGATCTTTCGGCCATGCTTGGTGTTCTGCCCAGCTATACCGCTTTGGGGATGGCTGCTTTACTGCCTCATAAGTCCATCGCCTTTACAGAGATGGGCGATGGAATTCTCCTTGATGGTCAGCCTTGTGCGGGATTTGAACAGCGGGGTAAAATTCTGGCACAGTATCAGGGAGTGGCCGTCAAGGCCGAGGATCTGCTGGGCATGTCCAAGGCAGAGGGTCGTGAATTCGTCAAACCGTTTAAGAGTGTCTATATCTACCATAATACGATTGATGCCACTGGCGACACGGCTTCAACCGAATTGAAGACATTTGAAGCGGTGAGGCAGGCGATTGATGAGCTCAACGCCATCATCCGTTATTCTATTAACAGCCTCAGCGCCGGGCAGGTGCATGTAACCGCAGACCATGGTTTTATTTACCAGGACAAGGCCCCTGATCATTTAGACAAGAGTGTGCTCGATGCAAAGCCCGGGCAGGCGGTAAAGAGCAAAAAACGATATATCCTTGGCCGGGAACTGGGAGACTCTGAAAAAGTCTGGCATGGAAACACCAGGTACACGGCAGGCACGGAAGACGATATGGAGTTCTGGCTGCCGAGGGGAACCAACAGGTTTCACTTCAGTGGCGGTTCCCGCTTTATCCATGGCGGGGCAATGCTGCAGGAAGTGGTTGTGCCCCTGCTCACCGTGACTGAGCTGAAGGGGGCTGCCAAGACGAAATCCGAGGTGCGGAAGGTTGGTATCTCCCGTATCGGATCTCAAAAAAAGGTGGTCACGAACATCCATCGTTTTGAGTTTATCCAGACAGATGTGGTGTCAGATCGGATGAAGCCGCTTGTCTTGACGGTATCGCTCAGAGACGGCAATGAACTGGTCAGCAATGAGGCAGTGGTAACCTTTGACAGCTCTTCGGCCTCCATGGATGAACGAAAAAAATCGGTGAAATTGATTCTCAAGGGCATGCAGTTTGACAGGAAAAAGGAATATTATCTCGTACTTCGTGATCAGCAGGATGATACCGAGTATGAGCGGAGCCCTGTCCATATTGACCTCGCCTTTTCAAGGGATTTCTGATGGAAAACGAAAGAAGTGACAGCAACCTTGATGCGATGCTGAACCAGCACTTTGCCGGTCGAGTCGTCCGTAAGGACCTCACCATGCAGGTGAAGGAAGGGGCCAACGTGCCCGTTTATGTCCTTGAATATTTGCTGGGCATGTACTGTGCTTCCGATGACGAGGAAGTTATAAAGGACGGTCTGCAGACAGTGAAAGACATCCTGTCGGAAAACTATGTTCGCCCTGATGAGGCCGAGAAGGTCAAGTCCAGGATCAAAGAGCTGGGCAACTACAAGATCATTGACAAGGTTACGGTTAAGCTCAACGAAAAAGATGATGTGTATGAGGCGGTGCTGTCAAACCTGGGGGTGAAAAGTGTTGTTGTTCCCAGTGAGACGGTCAAGCGATATGAAAAGCTGCTGGCCGGTGGTATCTGGTCTATTATTGATCTGGAATATTATTATGAGGAGGGGCAGAAGATCTCTCCGTTTCTCTTAAAGGAATTGAAACCTATCCAGATGCCGAATCTTGACCTCGAAACGGTTTTCGAGGGGCGGAGGGCATTTACTGAGGAGCAGTGGATTGATGTCCTGCTGAGATCAACAGGTCTTGAGCCAGCCCGGTTTAGCGAGCGGGTAAAATGGCACTTTGTTGCCCGCCTCATACCGCTGGTTGAAAACAACTATAATATCTGTGAACTTGGCCCGAGGGGAACCGGCAAGAGCCATATATATAAAGAGATAAGCCCCAATTCACTTTTAGTCTCCGGTGGGCAGACCACGGTTGCCAATCTCTTCTACAATATGAACACCGGCAGGGTCGGGCTGGTTGGCATGTGGGATGTGGTTGCTTTTGACGAGGTGGCCGGTATCAGGTTCAAGGACAGGGACGGTGTCCAGATCATGAAGGATTTCATGGCATCCGGTTCCTTTTCAAGGGGGCGGGATGTGATCAGCGCCAATGCCTCCATGGTCTTTGTTGGCAATATCAACCAGAGCGTTGACAGTCTGGTGAAGACCAGCCATCTCTTTGCACCCTTTCCTGAGGAGATGATCGATGCGGCATTTTTTGACCGGATGCATTGTTATCTGCCAGGCTGGGAGATCCCCAAGATGCGACCGGAGTATTTTACCCGTCAATATGGTCTTATTGTCGACTATCTCTCCGAGTTTCTGCGGGAGATGCGAAAAAGAACCTTTGCGGATGCTGTTGACAGGTATTTCACGCTGGGCAATAATCTGAACCAGAGAGATGTCATCGGGGTGCGCAGAACGGTTTCCGGGCTGCTGAAGTTGATATATCCCCATGGCGACTTTGATAAAGATGCTGTTGAACGGTGTTTGAAATATGCCCTGGAAGGTCGGCGGAGGGTTAAAGAGCAGCTCAAGAAGATCGGTGGTATCGAGTTTTATGATGTCCACTTCAGCTATATTGACAATGAGACGTTGGAAGAAAAGTTTGTAAGTGTGCTGGAACAGGGAGGGGACAAGCTGATTCCCCAGGGTCCGCTGAATCCAGGGACAGTGCATCTGGTCGCTCAGGGAACAGAGATGCCGGGTCTCTATCGGCAGGAACTGCAGATAACCAGGGGTAACGGCAAGCTCACTATTTCTGGCGTCGGCGCACAATCGAAGACGAAAGAGGCAATCAAGATGGCCTTTGATTACTTCAAGGCGAACATCTCCAGGGTGAGTGCCTCAACCAGAGCCGGGGACCATAACTATCACCTGCATATAGTTGAGCTGCACAATACAGGGCCCGCCTCAGCCATAACCCTGGCGAGTTTTGTCACCCTGTGTTCCGGCCTGCTGGGGAAATCTCTGCAAAGCCAGCTGGTTGTTCTGGGGGATATGAGTCTGGGCGGGAGTATTACTCCGGTGGAAGATTTGGCGGGAACTCTGCAGGTGGCTTTTGATGCCGGGGCAAAGCGAATTCTATTGCCCATGAGCAGCGTGGGAGATATTGCCACCATCCCGGGTGAACTCTTTGCCAAATTTCAAACCAGCTTCTATGCCGATCCCATTGATGCGGTCTTTAAGGCGTTGGGGGTTGAGTAGAGACGCCGCAAGTGGTCGTCTCTACGAAGACATTCTCCCCCCACAAACACATGCTGCGTTTCAGGGGTGGCCTTAGAAATCTGTCCCCTGCCAGGCCTTACTGCTGGTGAACCGGGAGAGAAAGCCGGAAGCCGAGGATGCCGCTGCGGTTGCCAGCCCCGGCCCAGTCCCGGGAAGTCGCACGTACCCACCTCGGGAAGCCGTACCAGCACCCGCCACGAACCACACGGAGCGAGTCTGCACCCTCCGTCTCCCAGGCGGAACCGTCTGCAGGTGCTCCTGTGTAATCGTTATGCCATATATCCTGGCACCACTCATCGATATTACCGCTCATCTGGTAGAGACCAGTGGTGTTGGGGGAAAAACTCTCCACCGGGATCGTCTCTTCCCGGTCTGCTCCAATACGGGAATATGATTCTACATTTTGTTCCCTGCCATTGAAATTCGCCTCGTCCGGGCCAATGGTATCTTTGCCGGTGCCAAAACGTACCTTCCTGCCCCCTTCCCGGGCTGCGTATTCCCACTGTGCCTCGGAAGGCAGACGATACTGTCTGCCGCTGGCGGCGTTAAGTTTTTCGAGAAACTGCTGTACAACATTCCAGTTCATGTCCTCTACAGGATAGCGCTCGCCCTGCTGGAATTCACTCGGGTTTTTATCCATGATTTTCAGCCACTCTCCCTGAGTTACCGCGTATTTGCCCAGATAAAAGCCCTCAAGGGTGACGGGATGGACGGGGAGTTCCCTGGCCTCTCCATCTTTGAAGGTATCTCCCATCTCAAAACTGCCCCCTGGTACCCAGACAAACTCCATACCGGTAATTTCATCGTGGAACTCTGTGCCATAAGGGCCGATTTCACCGGGAATATCCCCCTCCCGACGCATAGATTTTTCGTCTTTTTCGCTCATGATTTCCCCTGTTATTTTAGAAAATAAATTTTCGTAAAATCTCTTTTTAAAACGTACTCCTTCTGGTGGGGCCTTGTTTCTCTTTTTTGTAAGGCTGATTCACACAGCATTATGGGTACCTTGAATAATCGTGTATTTCGTTCATATTCAAGGCACCCTTATATTTTTTTCCAAAGATTTAACTCTGCCAGGCCTGCTGGAGGAATTTGAGGGTACCCTTGATATTTTCGAAAGTTATGAACAACTGAGCACGTTTTACGTGTTGCGGAAATGACCAGAAATTAAGCCGACCTTTAACGGATGGGGCTGCACCTCTCCCTTCTTTAGCATGTCACCGAGGCTCTTATAGTCAGTTTTGCCCGTACTGAGCGTTGGAATTTCGTCAATATGTACCACCCGGCGCAGGTGGTGCAGGGGTGAGAGTCCGGCTGCGCGGATACGGGCATTGGCGGCATCAAGGTGCAGTCCGTCGGAGCTCTTCGCGGTGATCAGGACCAGTTCGGGATGACCGTCGCCGCCCTTTGCAACTACTGCCAGCGTGTTTCCACCGGCATCTTCTGTCCCCTTCAGCAGTGCAGCCTCAATGGCTGGCAGGGAGATCATCTCTCCGCCAAGTTTTACAAAGCGTTTACGGCGGCCGAGGAAGGTGATGCGATCTCCCTCTGCACTGACAAAGTCGTCGGTGTTGTACCAGCGTTTTCCGTCATATTCGACAAAGCCGGTGCCAGGTTCAAGGCCGATATAGCCGGAGAAGATACTGGGTCCGCGCACCAGCAGCAGGCCGCGCTCATTGTCTGCCCGCTTCTCACAGAGATTATCATCTACCACCGTAAATTCCACGGAAGGCAGGGTCCTGCCAAGGGTGCCAGGGATATTTTCTTCCGGCGGGTTGAGGGCGACCAGCGGCGAACACTCGGTTATGCCGTAGCCTTCGCAGAGCTGTGCCTGCGGCGATTTGGCGGCGAGCCGGGCGGCGAGACTCTCCGGCGGAGCCTCGGCGCCCACAAAGATGGTGCGCAGGGAGGCCAGCTGCTCCCCGTCTGCAGCCTGGACGATGGCGGAAAGGAAGGTTGGGGTGCTGATCATCAGTGAGGTCTTGTATGCATCGATCAACTGCGCGAGGGCCAGTGGTTCGGTGGGGTTGGGATAATAAATGGTCTTCAGGCCGAACAGCAGCGGCAGTATGATGTTGGTGTTCAGGCCGAGGGAGTGGAAGGGCGGGAGCATGCCGATGATGCGCTCTGTCGGGCTGAAATTCAGGATTCTGTTGACATCCAGCAGGTTGGCGAGAATATTTTCGTGGCTCAGCGGTACCACCTTTGGCCGGGCCTCTGAGCCGCTGGTAAAGAGGACAACCGCTTCGTCGCTGCCTCTATACAGAGATCGGCGCAGCTGCCACACCCCGAAGATGTTGCTGCGCAGCCGTGCGCAGAGTTTCTGCGTCAGGGTGAGGGCGGGGAAGAGCTGATCCAGCTGCAGCCATCGCACCGGCATTTCCGAGAGACGGGTGCCCTGGATCTCTTCCACGCGGGAGCAGAGACGAGTGGCGGAGATTATGGTGTTCACCTCTGTCTGTTTAATGGCGTCCTTCATGTTACCGATTCCGGAGGTCCAGTTAAACATGACCGGCGTTTTCCCGGCGAGAAGAACGGCCAGCCAGGCGATGGCGGCACCCACCGAAGCGGGCAGCATGATACCAACCCGCTTCGTGCTGATCTTTTTCAATTTCGGCTGGAGGAGCAGGACGGCGGTGAGCAGGTCGCGGTAGCTGCGCTCGCCGGAGGTCTGGTCGGCGAAGATGATCTGTTTCGGTGTCTTCAAGGTGCGCTGCAGGAAAATCTCACCGATGTTGGCCCCCTGCAGAGTTTGTGGCAGAACAAATTCCTCCCGGGGCGCAAACCACGCCTGGCTCGGCGGGTCGATCTTCTCCATGGTGCCGAGAACGACGCCGGCAGCGGCAAGTACGCAGTGATTCGCCGTTTCAAGCACGCCGGGATCGTTAATTGTCACTCCGTATTCCCTCTCAATCCACGCTGCGAGTTCCATAAGGATGAGACTGTCGAGGCCGAGATTGGCGGAGAGACTTTCCGGTCCTTTTACCGCCGTTCCCGCGTATTCGGCCACCTGTTCTAATACCCGTTTGCGCAGGTGGTCGTCTACGGTCTCAAGGGTCTCCCTTATCTTCTCTTCATCCACTCCTGCCCCACTCTTCGGCTCGGGCAGCAGCTCCGGCTGTGCCCCCTGCCACCAATAAAGCGGCCAGCGTTCACAGTGTACCGGCAGGGCGTTGTACAGGGATTCCAGATGGCGGTTGATCCCCTGGCGGTCGTCAATATGGTGAATCTCTTCATCTTCAAAAAAATCGAGTTGTACCGGACGTTTTGGCAGAAAAAAGAGCAGGTTGGCGGCGAGCGCGGTCAGGTAGCTGCGTAACTGGGAAAAGAGGGCGGGCGGAGCCACCGCATGGCTGAAGCTGCTGCCCCACAAACCGTTGGAACGCACCACTACCACCTGCACCCCGGGAATTTTTTTTAGAATATACTCAACCCCGCTGTTGGCTCCAAGGTCCTCCTGTGCCGAGCGGTTGAGGCGTCCGGCGGGGTAGAAGAGGATGTTGTCACCGTTTTTCAACGCGTCTGCCACGAGCTGCATCCCTTTGAGGATCTGTTTTTTTGCCGAGGGCCCGGCCTCGTGGGAATCGGGGATGGTGATCGGGTTGAGCACGCTGGTGGCGAGGCGCACGAAGGGCTGGGCGAGCTGCCTCGCATCGGAGAGCGGCCGGGGAGCAAAGGTGTCCAGCAGCTGGGAGCTGACAATAACCGGATCGATCAGCGCCGGATGGTTGGGTAGAAAGAGGATGCCGGTCGACCCCTTTTTCTTTATCTTCTCCAGGCCGCTTACCTGTACCCGGTAGCGCAGGCCTGTCAGGCGGCGCAGCAGGATGGCAAAAATTTTGCGGGTGCAGGCAGAGGGTGGTTTGTCATTCGTTATCTTGACGAGCAGACTGAGCAGCAGGGCGAAGAGTATGGCACCTGCTCCGGCGGCCGCCATGAGAATGGCAGGGGAGAAGTGTCCATCCACATAAGCGAAGAGTATTCCGGCAAGGAGGATGGTGATAAAGGCGCAGAAGGATGCTACGGAGAGCACGCGCCCCTTTTCTGTCTCCTTCGGGCGCACCTGCAGGATGGTGGTGGTGGGGATGAGGAAGATGCCTCCGGCGCAACCCGTCGCGGAGAGGGTGAGCAGCAGCCACGCAAAGCGGGTGGATTCCGAAAAGAGCGGTGTGAGACTGGCCAGCGTGAGGCACACCCCCATGCCGAGGGCAGAAGGAAAGAGCCAGCGGGTCCAGGTGGCGGCGGTGGTTAGTCTTGAGGCGATGAAAGAGCCGACGCAGACGCCGAGCATCAATGACATGGAGAGCAGACTGGTGCGGGTCTGGCTGAAATGTAACTGATGGATGCCGAGGGTGTTGATAAGCTGTATGGCAAGTACGGAGATAAAGTAGAACCAGGCGTCGCAGAGGATGCCGAGGAGCAGGTGGAGATCGGCACTGATTTCTTTGAGGTCAATGAGGGAGCGTACCGGACCAAACCATGGAAAGCTCTGGGTCCCTCCGGCGGGGGGTCTTCTGCCGAGGCCGAAGCTGGTAAGAAAACCGATGAGGGCGACCACAACAGTAATTCCAGCGATAAGCGATACCCCGAAGGTGACATGATGGCCGTTGAATTGTGGCAGCGATTCCGGTGCCAGCCACTGCAGGTCGAGGCAGACTCCTGCGAAAGCGATGCCAAGGAGAATGGCGAGGGTGGTTGCCAGTTTGAGGATGGCGTTGACCCGGGGTACTTTCTCGATGCTGAACATTTCGGGAATGGAGCCGTTTAGCGCCGGGCTGAAGAAGGTGGACTGAAAACCCATGATGAAGATCATGGCGAGAATCAGCGGCCAGCTCTGCAGCATCAGTCCCAGCCCGCCTGTCAGCATTGCTGCGACCTCCAGCCCTTTGGCCGCGATGATAACCCTGTGTTTGGGAAAACGATCGGCGCACCAGCCGCCATAAGCCGAAAAGAGAATAAACGGCAGGGCGAAAAGGACCGTGGCATAGCCCTGCAGACGGCTCAGTCCTGCGGTGACGGCGAGCAGCATGGCTGCCTGTTTGAAAAAGTTGTCGTTGAAGACACCAAGGCAGTATGTGGTGGCCATGGCGATGAAGGCCAGTCGTGTTTTACGAGATTTTTTTTCAGACATTATTGGTCCTGTTGATGGATGATGGAGACGGTGAGGTTTTTTGGGTTTCTCTTGATCCCTGCCTCTCAAACAGGATATGCAGCATTGGAGAAATGGGTAAAGACAAGGACAAAAAAGGAGACAGGAGGCAGGAGAAAGGGAAAAGCAGGGCAACAAAACGTGATGGGTACCTTGTGGGACAAGACTGTTTCAAGGTTTTCCTGTGAAAGAACGGAACAGCGAAAAGATTTTTTTTTGCCAACGAAAAAGGGCTCTAAACATACGAAAAAGGGCATTTTACAGAGAGAAGCTTTCGTGTGTCTCCCGTCTCCTCTTTTCCTGCCCTTCCCGCTTTAAACGTTAAAAATCTTTATTCTCAAATGCTCTTGTCTTTCTTCGCGTTCCTCAGCGTTCTTCGCGGTGAAAAAAGCTGTTTTATCGTTTTTTGCTTTTCCTGTCTCTCTTTTTCCCTTCAACAAAAATCTGAATGATGATCTGGATCGACGATCTCCCGGAACTTCGCCACCACCTGTTGAAAATCCTCCCAGGCATCCTTTTTCATTCCCGGATTGCGGAGCAATGCCGCCGGATGATAGGTTGGCATTACCAACCGTCCCTGCCACGCAATCCACTGTCCGCGAATCTTCGTGATGCGCAGTTTCGGATCAATTAACCCATTGAGTGCCGTTGCTCCGAGGAGAATAATGATTTTGGGATCAATCAGGTCAATCTGTTTATACAGCCATGGGAGGCACGCTGCACGTTCTTCAGGTGTCGGGGCCCGGTTATCCGGTGGCCGACATTTCACAATGTTGCCAATAAAAATATGCTGCTGCCTGCTGAAACCGCACACCTCAAGAATCCGGTCAAGGAGTTGTCCCGACTTGCCGACAAAGGGATGCCCCTGCTGGTCTTCGTAATAGCCCGGTCCCTCACCAATAAATAAAATCTCCGCGTGAGGATCCCCCTCGCCAAAAACCAGCTGGTTGCGGGTCTCGGCCAGCGCACATTTTCTGCACTGCAGGACCTCTGCCTCCAGTTCTTTCAGTTCTTTCTCGCGCTGCGCCATGTCTGTTGTCTTGTCTGTCATTATTTTTACTCCATTATCCGGTGTGATAAAATGATGTCAAAAAGATTAAAATATATATAAACACAAAGACATTCAAATGCCGGTCTCTCGCCGGTATCATCTCTCCCTGTGGAGAAATCCAACCACCTTTTCCGGGAGAGTACCATGAATTTTCGCCGTCAGCGTCTCCCCAATCCTCTGCCAGAGACTTTCAGGAGAGGCGCTGGCAAGCCGGGCAGGGCTGGTGAGGGTGGCGCGAAAATAAAACCACAGGGCGACCAGCGGCAGCCCCGTGCCGCACCAGAGTGAGGTTATGAAAAAAGAAAAATCACGGTGTCCATGAAGAGATACCACAAGGTGAAGGCGAGGGGCAGCATCAGGATTCCCGGCATCGTGCAGACAAGGCATGCCTTGTTTCTGCATCATCGCCGAAATCACCGTTTGGGGTTGATTTCCTGCAGGCGATTTCTCAATCCGGCATTACCACCACGATCAATCCCATCTGTCGGGAGGTCCGAGAACCCTGCGGACAGGAGGGTCAGGGTATGTTAAAATGCAGCTCATAATGAAAACTGTACAAAAACATCTCTCTCCCCTGCAGTTGTGGGGGCTGGCTATTCGCCCGAAGACCCTGCCTGCTTCTGGCGGTCCCATTGCCGTCGGCTGCGGAGTGGCGCTGGCCTGTGGTGCGGGTGGGGCAACCGTTTTCCTCCCGACGCTGGCCTGTCTCTTCTGCTCTGTGCTGCTGCAGATCGGTGTGAATCTCGCCAACGACTATTTTGACTTCAAAAGAGGAATAGACGGGGAACGACGGCAGGGACCCGTGCGGGTAACCCAGAGCGGGCTGATTTCGCCGGAAAGGGTGCGCCTCGGCATGGTGTTTTCACTCATGCTTGCCGGGCTGCTTTTTCTCTATCTCGCCGTGCTCGGCGGCTGGCCGATTGTACTGGTTGGGGCGGCATCGCTGCTCGCGGCGCTGGCCTACAGCGGCGGACCGTGGCCGCTGGCTTCCCACGGGCTGGGGGAGGTGTTTGCTTTTCTTTTTTACGGACCGGTGGGGGTGTGCGCCACGGCATATATTCTGCTGGGCACCCTCCCTCTGCTGGCTCTGCTCGCATCATTACCGCCGGGGTTTCTCATTGCGGCGGTGATGGTAATCAATAATCTGCGCGATATCGAGACAGATCGGGCGGCGGGCAAGATCAGCCTTGCTGTGCGTCTTGGCCGCTGGCGTACTATTCAGCTTTACAAATCGCTGGTGTGGCTCAGTTATTTTGTACCACCGGTGCTGGTGGTTACCGGGCTGGCGGGACCCTTTGTGGTTTTGCCGCTTTTTACCGCGCTGCTCGCGCGGCGGGTGTGTGTGGTAATTGAGTGTGCCCCTGGTGACCGTCTGAATGCCCTGCTCGGAGAGACGGCGCGGTTGTCGCTGTTTTACAGCATTATGCTTGCCTTCGGGCTTGGCTATAACTTTTGAGAGGATCCCATGGAAATAAGCTTTCTCGGTATTGAACAGAAACGGTTTGTTATTTTCGGAATGGCGAACAAGAAGTCGATGGCCTGCGTGATCGGCCGTACCCTCGTCTCCCGCGGGGCGAAGGTTATCCATGTGGTGCGCTCCGAGGAGCGGGTGGCGGAGGCGGAAAGACTCTTTCCTGCATCGCGGGTGTTTGTCTGTGATGTGGAGGATGAAGCCAATATAGTTCGGGTGCGGGATGAGATTGCTGAGTGGCTGAAGGGCGAGGGGAAGGATGCAAAGATTGACGGCATCGTTCACTCTATTGCCTTTGCCAACTACTCTGAGGGGATAAAGCCCTTTCACGAGACGGAGAAGGTGGACTTTCTGCAGGCGGTGAATATTTCCTGCTTTTCACTGATATCCATTGCCAAATATTTCAAGGATCTGCTGGAAAAAGATGCCTCCATGGTGACCATCTCTATCTCCACCACGCGAATGGCGGCGGAAAACTACGGTTATATGGCACCGGTGAAGGCGGCACTGGATTCTTCTCTGGTCTTCCTCGCTAAATCTTTCTCGGAGTTTTCGGAGGTGCGCTTTAATGCGGTGGCGCCATCGCTGTTGAAAACTTCAGCCTCGGCAGGGATTCCAGGCTATGTCGATTCCTATCTCTATGCCGAGCAGGTGATTCCGCGCAAACGTGCGCTTGCGACCCAGGAGGCGGCCAACCTCGTGGTGTTTCTCATGTCGCGGCGGTCGTCGGGAATTAACTGCCAGACGATGGTGGTGGATGCGGGGATGTCGGTGAACTATTTTGATAAAGAGATTGTGCAGAAGGTCGTCTCCCCGCTGTTTCCGGTTTGAGGTCTGAAATATGGGTCCCTTGCAACAGCTTGTATTTCGCTTCTCTCCGAGGACAAAATTTTTACTGTAACGAAGAAGATGGGCGGAAGGCTGGTTATTCGCTGTTCCCGGAAGAGAGGATCGTGAAGAAGAGCGCAGCGGTGGTGATGGTGCTGAGGGGGCGGAATGAGTGGGAGAAACACTCTGCGCGGCAGTGATCAAAGTCAGGGACATCTTGAACGGCCCTTGAGCGAAAAAGACAGAAAAAATGACTACAAAAAAGCAGACGGGCAGAGATCAGCGTCTTGCTGCGGTGCTGGCGGAGTTTACTGCTGAGCAGCAGCCGGAAACGGATTTTGAGCCGACGGAACTCCCCACTGAGGCGTGTTACGGCGGGGAGGAGTTGTCGGCGCTGATTGACAAACGGGTGAGTGAGGAAAACGCCGCGAAGATGCGTGCCCATATCAGGGGTTGTCCTCACTGCCGCAGTCAGTGTATGAATATTGCCGCCCTGAAAATGGGTGCCATGCACAGCGGTGGGGGCATCGTGAAGAGGATGGGCGGCAGTTACCTCGGCGTGATGACAGTTCTCGGCATGGGTATGGTGGCGGCCATTCTTTTTTTCAGTCACAAATTTATAAACACTCTTTTTCAATAACCTGTGAGGCGAAAGATGGACAATATCCCTTTGAATGAACGTATTATTGTAGCCCTTGATGTAGATACTCCCGAGGAGGCCAGGGCGATAGTAAGGCGTTGCGAGGCCCATACCTGTTACTTCAAGATCGGTCTGCAGCTTTTTGTTGGCAGCTGGTTTGAGATGGTGGACTGGCTGGTGGACCGCGGGAACAAGGTGATGCTTGATCTGAAGTTTTTTGATATCCCCGAAACGGTGAAGAAGGCTGTGGGGCAGGTACGTGAGCGCGGAGTGAGCCTGACCACCATCCACGGCAACGATGCTATTGTGCGGGCGGCGGTGGAGGCAAAGCAGGAGAGTGACATCAAGCTGCTGGCGATCACCGTGCTCACCAGTTTCGGTGAGGAGGACATGCGCGCCATGGGCATGACGCAGTCGGTGGCCGATCTTGTTTTATTCCGCGCCAGACGCGCCCTTGAACTGGGTTGCGACGGGGTCGTTTCTTCCGGGCTGGAGGCGGAGAAGTTGCGCCGGGACCTCGGCGAGAAACTGCTCATTGTTACCCCGGGGATCCGGCCCGGAGCCAACGTGCAGGATGACAGTGACGACCAGAAGCGCATCGTTACTGCTGGAATGGCGATCAGGAACGGTGCCAGCCACGTTGTGGTGGGGCGACCAATCACCCGTTCCACTGATCCGGCGGGAGTCATCATGAAGATGCAGGAAGAGATAGCGGCGATTTGAAGCGGGGCTTATGAATTATAAATCTATCGCCAACGTCTTTGGAACTCTGCTGCTTGTTACCGGCTGTTCCATGGCGCTGCCCGTGATTTGCTCGCTGATCTACCGTGAGGACGATCTCCTCTCTTTTCTTTTCTCGATGTTACTCATTCTCGCCCTCGGTCTGCCGCTTAAACGGCTGTTTCGCGGGGCGAGGGTGCTCACCTTCCGTGATTCGATCTTTATTGCCACCTTCGGCTGGATCGTTATTTCCGCAGTTTCCACCTTTCCCTTCCTGTTTCACGGCAGTATCTCCACTTTCACCGATGCCTTTTTTGAGATGATGTCCGGTTATACAACCACTGGTGCCACCATCCTGCCGGATATCGAGATTGTGCCCCATGGCCTGCTCTTCTGGCGCAGCCAGACGCATCTGCTCGGCGGCATGGGGTTTCTCACCCTTACGCTGCTCTTTCTTCCCCACGGTGTGGGATCGATGCGGATTTTCCGGGCGGAATCAAGCCCCGGTCAGGTGATCACCGGCGACAAGTTTAAAGCGCGCAACAAGGATACCATGGCCTGGCTGTGGGGAATATATCTCTTCCTTAACGTGGCTGAGGCGCTGTTGCTGTGGGGGGGAGGAATGAGCTTGTTTGACTCCCTGTGTCACGCCTTCGGGACGATCTCGACCTCCGGCTATTCGACGAAAAACATCTCGGTGGGCTACTATAGTTCGGCGTGGATCGACTGGGTGACCACTTTCTTCATGTTCTGCGGCGGTACGACCTTTATCCTCTTCTACTATATCCTCTGTGGAAACTGGAGGGAGGTGCGGGAGAACACAGAGCTGCGCTGGTATCTTGGCTTCACCCTCTTCTTTTGCCTCGGCGTGAGCCTCAGTCTCTACACGCAGGGAATCTATGAGAGCTTTGCGGACTGTCTGCGCTTTGGTAGTTTCCAGGTGGTTTCCATCCTCACGACCACCGGTTTCACTACGGCCAACTATGAGCTGTGGCCGCAGCTCGCACAGATGCTGCTCTTTACTGTCTGCTTCATCGGTGCCTGCGCCGGTTCTACCACCAGCGGCATCAAGATTGTTCACTATGTGGTAATTTTGAAGTGGATGTACCACACAGTGAAACGAATGTTTCTGCAGCCGATGTCGGTGGTGACCCTGCACCTCAACGGGCGGTCGGTGGATGCCGGAATCGTCGATCTTTCGGTTTGCTACTTTATAATCAACATCCTGCTGGTGCTCTTCGGTGGCTGTGTCATTTCACTGTTTGAGCCGCAGGTTAGTTTCTTCGGCTCAATGTCAGCAGTGATCGCCAGTCTGATGAATATCGGCCCTGGTTTCAACGAGGTTGGGCCGAGTGAAAACTACGCCTTCTTCTCGGCGGCGAGCAAGTGGTTTCTGTCGTGGAACATGCTGGTGGGCCGTCTGGAGATGTTTTCCGCGCTGGCCGTTTTCTATCCTGTATTCTGGAAGAAGTAGGGAGAGGGACAGGGGGACAGGAGAAGGGGAAAGGCAAAAGATGGTAAGACTCTTTTTTCCCCTGTGCCTCGAATATGAACGAAAGACAAGATTATTCAAGGCCCAGTGCCGAACTCAAATTTCCCTTTTCACTGAAATGCAGTGTCGGAGAAAAACGGCCGGTGTCAATTTTGGCGGTGAACTCGTATTTAAAGGAGCTTTTGCCACTCGTAAGGAGCTGGTTGAAGAGCTTAATTCCGCCGCCGAGGTTAATGCTGGAAACGAGTTTGAGCTCCTGCTGGCCATACCCTTTGACGGTGGGCAGGTCGTTGGCGACGCCGGTGAGAATCTTGTTGTTGTCGAGGCTGACGGAGTAGACGATGCCTTCAAGGGGCAGTGGGGAGCGGTTGGGATTGATAACCTGCAGACCGATCTCAAAGCGGGGAAGAATCTCGTTGGAGGGCAGCATGCGGATACTGGTCAGGCTGACGGCGGGCTTTTCATGGCCGGGATGGAGAGCTGCACAACCACTGAGGAAGAAGACTGCGAGAAGGAATGGAAGGATTTTTTTTTGCATGGTTTCTCTTTTTGTGTACAGGGGAGTAAAAATCTAACCGAGGAATAATTTTCTGACATCTTTAAGGAGCATCGACGGACAGATGACAACCACAGGCTCATTGGCCTCTATTTGGGTGTCGCCCATGGCTATTTCCCACTCGCCCCGGCGGTGGATGGCGCCAATAATCATCTTGTCGCGGAAGATGGGATCCAGTTTGGAAAGCGGTTTGCGGGTGACAGGTGCCTTTGGCATGGGGGTCAGTTCCACAACTTCAACGTCGAATCCGTGGAGGTGTGCCACGGAGTGGAACTCGCTGCTGCGAATGAATTTTACAATCTCGTTGGCCGCCAGCACCTTCTTGTTCAGGGCGATGTCGGTGCCCGTGGATGCCGCGAGGATGAGGTAGTCCTCTTTGCCGACGAGGGAGATGGTGTGCAGCTTTTTCCTCTTCTCGTCCGTCTCTTCGTCATCTTCAATGGAGTAGAGGTGTTTGCCGAGCAGGCTGGTCATAATGTTGGTTTCATTGTCGCCGGTGCAGGTGACAAGGGTGTCCGCCGCCTGTATCCCGGCCTCGGCGAGGACATCAAGGCGGGAGCCGTCACCGTGGAGGAGCTCTACTCCCTTGAGCTGCTCGGAAAGAAGTTTTGCCCGGTCTGCATCTTTTTCCAGCAGGGTGACCGCTACCTGTTTGTTGAGAAGCTCAGCCACCCGTGCGCCGACCAGTCCGCCGCCGAGGATGAGGACCCGCTGCTGTCGCTTCTGGGCGGTGGAAGTGAATTCCAGCACCTGGTCACGGAAGGCGGCGGGGAACATGATGGCGATATGATCGCCGGGGTGCAGTTTCTGCTGACCGTAGGGGATGATGGTGCGGATGCCCCGGGCGATGGCCGCCACCCGGAAGGGGATATCGTGGTAGCGCGCGGCAAGTTCCTGCAGAGTCAGACCGGCGATGGGGGAGCGGGGGGCGATGCCGGTGGCGAGGATGAGAATTTTACTTTCAGCCAGCTCGATGATTTCGTTGCTGTCGCTGGTCTGGATGGTGCGGACAATCTCCTGTGAAACCAGCTCCTCAGGGTGAATAATGAGGTCGAGGTTGAGATCCTCAGCCGTGAGCAGGGAGTCCGGCTGGCCGAACTCAAGGGAGCGAACCCGGGCAATATTGCGTGGAATGCCGAGGCGATGGGCGATGCGGGCGGCCATCATGTTTACGGCATCGTTGTCGGTGACGGCGATCATGTAATCTATCTGGTTGACTCCGGCGTTCTTCCAGCAGCGAATGCTCATGGCGTCGCCTTGAATGAGGCGGGCGTCAATCTGGCCTTCGGCGAAAGCGATAAGCTGCGGGTTGGACTCAATAATGGTCACCGCCTGCTCATCATCGATGAGGCGTTTGGCCAGGTAGAGACCGACGCCGCCAAGGCCGAGGATGAGGATGTTTTCGTGTTTATTGCTCTGCTTGCCGAACATATCAGTATTCCCCGGTGACAGGTATGCATCGGTTATTTGGCAGGGGTTTGTTGCGAAAGCGTTTTGCCGGATGATAGTGGACGAAGACCCGGCGGACGGTATCCAGCTCACTCATTATCTTTTCCTCCACCTTCGTTGCCACGGCATCGCCCTCAGCCACCCACAGGGTCGGGTGAACACCGATGACAATGTCAATCACAATGTAGACGCCAAAACGGTGGCCGGTGATCTCTTCGACATCGATAACCTGCGGGATTCCTTTGATCATGTTGCGGATTCTTTCGGTGAGTTCGGCTCCCGGGCTGGTGTTCATCAGATCGGCAGAGGCGTCACGGACGATGCCGATGCCGGTGAAGAGGATGATGATCGCGACGATCGCGCCGGCGAGGGGATCAACCCAGGTGTACCCCATGCTGCTGAAGAAGATGCCGAGGGCTGCAGCGCAGGAGGAGAGGATGTCGTTGCGGTGGTCGGCGGCGAGGGCCAGCAGGATATTGTTGCCAGTCTCGCGGCCGAGTCTCCGTGTGTAGAGCCAGAGAAAGAGTTTCAGGGCGATGGTGCCGATGGCGACATACAGCGCCAGACTCAATTTGGACTGCTCCGGTGCGGTGCCCTGGAATTGGCCGATGATACTGCCGATCGCCGACCAGAAGATGGAGATGGCAGTGGCCATAATGAAGGAGCCGACAGCGACGGCGGCGATGGACTCCATGCGGTCGTGGCCGTAGGGGTGTTCCTTGTCGGCGGGAAGTGCGGAGATACGCATGAAGATTTTTACTACAATACCGTAGGCGACGTCGGAGGTGGAGTTGATACCGTCGGCGAGCAGTGCCGGGCTGTGGGAGGTGAGGCCGACAACGGTCTTGATGATCGCCAGAAAGGTGTTGGCGAAGAGACCGAGATTGACCCCGAACATCCCTTTGCGGGCGCGCTCTGCTCCGGGGAGGAGTGTTGACCCTGTCATCAAAGCCCCCACTGTTCGCGGAAAGAGCGGAGAAATTCGTGGTTCGTGTGGTCGAGGTGGATGGGCGTGATGCTGACAAAGCCCTCCTCCAGGGCGGAGACGTCACTGCCGCTGGTACGGTCTGAGATTGGACTGCCGCCGCCAATCCAGTAGTGGATGCGGCCGCGCGGATCGGATACTTCGAGAATGTCGCCTTCCCACTGCCGCCGCCCCTGGCAGGTGATGCGGGTCTCTCTGTTGACGTGTCCCTTCGGAATGTTCACGTTGAGCAGAGTGTTTCCCGGCAGGCCGCGTTCGAGCACCCGGGCGGCAACCCGGCGGGCGGTCTCCATGGAAAAGTCAAAATCCCAGCCGTCGGTACTGTATTCGGTGGAGAAAGCGATGGAGGGACATCCCTTCATGGTCCCTTCCACTGCAGCGGAGACGGTGCCGGAGTAGGCGATGTCATCTCCGAGGTTAGGTCCGAGGTTGAAACCGGAGACGACGAGGGCGGGCGGTTCCCGGAGCACCTTGCTGAGGCCGAGCACCACGCAGTCAGCGGGTGTACCATTGACATCATAACGGGCGACACCGTGGCGGGTGAGCTTCAGCGGCCGGTTAATCGTCAGGGAATGGGAGACGGCGGAGTTGTCTCTGTCTGGCGCAACAATAACCGTGTTGCCCAGCGTTGCCATGGCTGCTTCGAGGGCGGCAAGACCGGGGCTGTGAATACCGTCGTCGTTGGTGATGAGAATTGTGGTCATTCCTGTTTCCCTTTTGTGGCAGGAAAACCCTGCCTTGTCACGATTAATCCCTTGACGCTGTGACGATAGAATATAGAATGCTTTTCAGTATCGCTACGATATATTTTTATAAATTTAAGAAAAGGATCCAGAAAATGAGCACAAACTACTTCAACACTCTCCCGCTGCGCAAGCAGATCGACCAACTTTCCCGCTGTCGTTTCATGGATGCGGATGAATTTGACGGCGTTGATTTCCTTAAGGGTAAAAAAATTGTCATCGTCGGCTGTGGTGCCCAGGGGTTCAATCAGGGATTGAATCTGCGGGATTCCGGGCTTGACGTAAGTTATGCCCTGCGCCAGTCTGCCATTGATCAGAAGCGGCAGTCATGGAAAAACGCCACTGAAAATGATTTCAAGGCTGGTACTTACGAAGAACTCATTCCCACTGCAGATCTGGTCATCAATCTCACTCCGGACAAGCAGCACAGCAAGGTTGTTACAGCCATTATGCCCCTGATGAAAAAAGGGGCCTGCCTCTCCTACTCCCATGGTTTTAATATTGTGGAAGAGGGGATGCAGATTCGTGACGATCTTACCGTGGTCATGGTGGCTCCGAAGGGTCCCGGTACGGAGGTTCGTGAAGAGTACAAACGTGGTTTCGGTATCCCTACCCTGATTGCTGTCCATGAGGAGAATGATCCGAAAGGTGAAGGCTGGGATATTGCCAAAGCCTACTGCTGTGGTACCGGTGGTGACCGTGCCGGTGTGCTGGAGTCCTCTTTTGTTGCCGAGGTAAAGTCTGATCTGATGGGCGAGCAGACCATCCTCTGCGGCATGCTGCAGACCGGTTCCCTGCTCTGTTTCGACAAGATGGTTGAGAAGGGCATCGACAAAGGCTATGCAGCCAAACTGATCAAGCAGGGCTGGGAGACCATCACTGAGTCGTTGAAATTTGGTGGAATCACCGCCATGATGGACCGTCTGGGCAACCCTGCAAAAATTCGTGCCTTCATCCTCTCCGAAGAGCTGAAAACCATCATGGCTCCGCTCTACGAAAAACACATGGATGATATCATGAGTGGAGAATTCTCCCGTGTAATGATGGAAGACTGGGCCAACGACGATGCCAACCTGCTTAAATGGCGTGAAGAAACCGGTAAGACCGATTTTGAAAATACCGCAGAGAGTGGTTCTCTCTCCGAACAGGAATATTACGATCACGGTATCCTGATGATCGCCATGGTTAAAGCGGGCGTTGAGCTGGCCTTTGACACCATGGTTTCCGCAGGAATCAAGCCGGAATCGGCATACTACGAATCTCACCATGAGGTTCCGCTGATTGCCAATCTCATCGCCCGTAAGAAACTCTACGAGATGAATGTTGTTATTTCCGATACTGCTGAATATGGTAACTATCTCTTCGCGAACGCCTGTATTCCGCTTCTCAAAAATTTCATGTCCAATGTTGATGTGGATGTTATCGGGAAAGGGCTTGATGTGGCAAACAACGGCGTGGATACCCTTGACCTCATTCATGTGAACGAAGCGATTCGCTATACGCTGGTAGAAGAAGTTGGTGCTGAGCTGCGATCTTACATGAGTGCAATGAAACCGATTGCCTGATTTTCTATGCAGGTGTAAAGCAGGTTAAGGCGGAGCGGGGAAAACCCTGTTCCGCCTCTGTTGTTTCTCTTTACGGTGGAACACTTGAATTTTGCGCTGCTTTAGAGTAATTTTCTTTAAATATAACGCCTGTGCATATCTGAAGTTGCGCGGGTCCCCACTCATTCCATGGAGGATATGATGAAATTTACTCGTTTCTGTGTCGCTCTGCTTTGTGCTGCCGGCCTTGTGGCCGCTCCCATGACTGCTTCTTTTGCCGCTTCCAGCACTGACAACGTTACCTCTACCGTCAGTAAAAACGTGGAGACAACGAAAAAGGCTCTTCCTGCGGCGAAGAGTATCTCTTTGAACAAGGCGACTGCCGATGAGTTGACCGCTGTTCCTGGCATTGGGCCGAAGACTGCCGAGGCGATTGTGCAGTATCGCAAGGTTAACGGCAACTTTGAGTCAGTGGATGACCTGAAAAAGATTAAAGGTATTGGTGAAAAAACACTGCAGAAGATAGCCATGTTCTTTACGCTGTAATTTACGGCGGGCATATCTCTTGTTGAATGGGACATCGAATAATCGCCCCTCTTCTTCGGACAGTCAAAATTTTATCCTCGGGATATTTAAATTATACCTGCGGTAAATTTTCTCCTGTGCCGCGAAGATGAACGAAATACAAGGTTATTCAAGGTCCCCTGAAGGTAAAGCGGCTGCATTCCCAGGGGATGTGGCCGTTTCTGTTTTTTCTTTTCTCGTCCGGAGAAGAGAAAAGGATGGAGAACTGTAGAGGACGGTGAAGGGTGGTGAGCATACTTTTACTCAAAAAATAAAAATTGTTTCTCAGGGCAGGTCTTTCCAGACAGCACAACAAATTTACGGAAGGAGCTGTGGGAATTTTAACAATAAAAGGCATCTGGTATGATTCGTACACTTCTTTCTTTTCTCGCAGCAGTTGCTTCGGGAATACAAGTCTGGTTGATTATCACCAAAGGTGAGGGCTTCTGTATCAACGATGGCTGTGATGTGGTGGAGAAGCTGACCACCATCCCTTCGCTTTATTTCTATGGGCTTGGTGCCCTGTTCTTTGCTCTTATCTGTCTCTGTTCCGCGGTGGCACGTTTGGCGGAGTCCGAGGTTGCGGATAAGTGTGCTGGTTATATGCTCACTGCCGGAATGGCGGCGGAAGGGGTGTTAATTTTCTTTCAATATTCGGTGGCGCATACCTTTTGTGGTTCCTGCCTGGTTGTGTTTGCCTTTATTGTCCTGTTAACCCTGTTCAGTGGGATGGACCAGATAATGCGCGGACTGACTGCTTTCTGTGCGGTGCTTATTGCCGCCTTTGCGCTGCAGTTTGACGCCGGTGGGGCAGGAAAATCACTTACCTTTGGTACCATGGCGACGTATGCCGAGCAGGGCAACGACAAAACCATTACCCTGCTCTTCTCAGAGACCTGTCCGCACTGCGAGAAGGTTATTGACTATCTGCAGGAGGAGAGCTCCTGTAACGTCAGGTTTAACCCCATTGAAAAAAGAACCAAACCCTTTAGTTTCGCAGGGGCGTTGATGCATACCAGCTATGATCCCTCTGCCAATATCGGTTTCATGCGCAGCATTGGTGTTGGCTCAATTCCTATTCTTATAGTCCCCGGCGGCGGGGACATGAAGTACGAAATTCTTAACGGTACAAATCAGATTCTTCCCTGGCTGGAAAGGAATTGTCGGTTTTCTGCCGATAAGAAGACCACAGCGGTTTCTGCTGAAAATGTGGATGAGGGGAGCGGGATGTCCACCGTTCCTGATACCAGCAGTATCCTGTTGCCCGTTGTCGCGCCGCAGAACGATGACGACAAGTGCAGGACGGGAGTGCCGGGTTGCTAAACAATTTTCGGAATGAGATAAACGTGAAAGAGAAAACCGCTCGGCTGCTGGTCTTTATTGTTGCCTATAATGCCGAACAGACCATTGAGTCGGTGTTGCGCCGCATCCCTGAGTCATTGGCGGACAGTTATGATGTTGATGTTCTTATTATTGACGATTCTTCAAAGGATGAGACTTTTCAACGCAGTGAGCTGGTGAAAAGGACCGGCGAGATTCCTTTCAAAATTACAGTTCTCTATAACCCGGTTAACCAGGGGTATGGGGGGAACCAGAAGATCGGCTTTTACTATGCTGTTGAGCAGGGGTATGACTGGGTGGCCCTTGTTCACGGCGACGGCCAGTATGCCCCGGAGTGTCTGCCGGAGCTGCTGATGCCGCTTGCCGTCGGTGATGCCGATGCGGTGTTTGGTTCACGGATGCTCAGACGCCGTGACGCGATCAGGGGCGGAATGCCAATCTACAAGTTCATCGGTAACACCGTGCTCACCTTCTGTCAAAATCTGTTGTTGCGCTCAAAATTAAGTGAATTTCACAGTGGCTATCGTCTTTACAGTGTGGATGCGCTGCGCAGGATTCCTTTTCAGCTCAACAGCAATGATTTTCATTTCGATACCGAGATTATCATTCAGTTCCTCTTCGCCGGTCTGCGTATCAAAGAGCTGCCGATTCCAACCTTTTACGGAGATGAGATCTGCCATGTAAATGGTATGAGATATGCTTTTGATGTAGTAAGAGAAACGATGGTGGCCAGGCTGCAGCCACTGCATATTTTCTACGAAGCCAAGTATGATTGTGCTCCGGAGCGGGCTCTGTCTGTAGAAGATTGTCCCTCAAACGTATTGTTTCGCAGGGCGCTTCTCTCCATGGAAATGCCTGCGGGTACCCGGGTCTTGCTGGTGGGAGGAGCACCTGCAGGTTTTGTCCGGGACCTTGAGGTGTGCGGGTGCCTGGTGGAGCGGTGCGGCGGCGGAGAGTTTGCCTGCAGTGAGTGGGATGGAAGCCCTTTTGAGGTGATCTACCTGCTGGAGGACTCCGGGATGGCAGAGAACCCCACGGAGTTGATGAAGAAGCTGAAGCAGGTCTGCCGTTTCTCCCCTGGGGTCCAGGTCTGTGTTACTTCGGCTAATATTGGCTTTTTCCTCTCGCGCCTCTCCCTGCTGTGTGGTCGTTTCGGCTACAGCCGTCGGGGGATCACAAACCTGCACTCAGCGCATTTTTTCACCCTGAGGTCAGTGCGTAAATTTTTCACCCAGAACGGCTTCGAAATTGAAGAAGTCGTGGGCCTCCCCGTTCCCTGGTCCGTCGTTTTTGACTCCGACGTTCTGCGACGGCTGTGTGATAAAATGCACTGTGGTCTGATCAGGCTGAGCAAGTCGCTTTTTGCTTTCCAGTTCATTATAAGGCTTAAGGCTCCGACTACTTTGGAGTATCTGCTGCTCTCTGCAGAAGAGATTTCAGGGAAAAAGGCGGAGGAGATTGGGAAGGAAGGTGTTGCTCTGTGAAACATGCCTGTTTTTGAGTTTTGGGGACCTCAAATCTGAACGAAATACAAGATTATTCAAGGTTCCTTTTTATAATTCATGGTGAGAGCTTCTCTGGCAGAAGCTTCTCACCATTTCTTTTTTGAGGGAGAAAAAAGGTCTGTAGATGGTCTCTCCCGTCTGGAAAAGTGCTTCAGAAAACGGCAGTCCCGAGAGACGGGGCAGGTGCCATTGCCAGAGTTTTGCCTGTAACGAGACGGAGATCGGGGGGGCTGTTTGCCTGTCCAGTATCCCCTCTTGCCAGCCCTTTGCCGCGAGCGAGGCTGGCGAGGACTGCCGTAATGGAACCGGGATACCGTCAGGGGAGGAATGGCCGGGGAAGGGGACTGCCGCTGTTTCGTAAAGTCCCGGCTCTCTCTCGTGATGGTGTTCCGCTGACTGCATTTCTGCTCAATCAGCGCGGTCTGCATGTTATTACGCCGGGTGGCTGCCAACAGCTTCTTTCTGGTGGTCACAGGGCGTCTCCCCGGAAACCAGTCCGGCGCCGCAGCCCCTCATTGAAAGAGTGTCGGCTTCTGTCGATGCTGCCACCTCGACTAACAGCCCTGCAGTGGGAGATGTCCCATCGCTGCAGGTCCCCTTTGCCAGTAACCTGTCAATCCTTTACGGTGGGCTGAATATGTCTGCTGTCAGGGTCTGTTATGGTCTTTCCCTTCCAGATAAAAAGGGTCTTCGACACCTCAGCGTCGGATTTCTGATCTCCCAATTTGGCTGTCACGTGAACAGAATCTCCACGCCTGACGGGATCTCCCTCCTTTCTTCTGATAAACCGGGAGCCAGGTGTTTCGATAATAACCCGCTGGTGTTTCTCTGCCAGATTAAGCTGCTCATATTCTTTGATCGTGGTGAGAAATTTCGGAATGTCGGGAAGAATCTCTTTTTGATATTTGTCGGGATTGTGCAGATTGTCGTTAATAATGAATGCAATGGCGAGGAGGCAAAAGACGAAGGCAATCTGCTTTTTGATCAGTACAAAGCGAAGACAAAGCCGGTCGACGGTGAAGAGCAGAAATGCGAGCCAGAAAAACTGCGAAATGAGAATGTGGCAGGGGAAGAGTCTGTGATACATGGCGAGCTTTGTACTGAGAAGAAAGGGCGCATAGTTCAGCAGGATGACTGCGAGAAAAAGCAGGGACGTCTTGAGAAAGAAGTGGTCCCGGCGCAGAAGCAGGAAAATTGTGGCAAAAAAGACAGGGATAACAGTCAGTGTGACGATATGTATTGAGGGGAGCGGAAGCTGTCCCATGTAAAAGATATCAAAAACCAGCGATTTTCCCCACATTGAGAGAATAGAGGGGGAAAGGAGATTGTCGAGACGAACCGTTCCGCTGTCTACGGCGAGGGTATAAAGAAATGCCGCAATGATCAGCGCGAGGAACATCGGTATCCGATCCCGGAAAAGCAGAATGTAGAGCAGCGCAAAGGGGACGGTGAGCACGGAGTAGGGGCCGGACCAGATGAGGAGGGTGAGGAGCAGAAAGAAGAGCACTCCTGCAACTCCACTCGGTTTTGTCCGCCAGAAGAGCAGGTTTAGCAGGAGGATAATCACGACATACATCTGGAAGGTGATTGTAAGATAGTAATAGACGTGGTTCATCCCCGATAGTCCGAGGAGCAGCGGGGCAATGAAGAGCAGCAGTTTGTTGCGGATCAGTCCGGAAAAAGAAAAGGCGGCTATAGTGACAATCGCCGAGAGAAGCGCGGCCAGGTGGTACAGGGTTGCCTGGCAGAGGATATCGGCTTTAGCAATCAGCAGTGTGGCGAGATTGTTCAGAATCGCTGGATAGCCGTGTGGTGCCATGCAGAGTGAGCTGAGCGATTGTTTATCACCATAGAAAATGTTGAAGTAGAGAACTGAATCCTCGGCGTAAAACCCCGGATGGGTCAGATTCTCCCATGAACGAAATATTACTGCGGCAATAAAACAGAGGATGCCGGCACTCAGCCAGGCGAGAGGCAGAGGGGGAAGGTTCTCTTTTTCCACGGGAGAATAACATTCTCGGGCCTGGCATTTATTGAAAAAGGAAGAGAACTTTTTTAAGCTGAGCATGTCATTGTTGTCCCGAGAATATTTTCTGAAAAGAGTGCCGTTTTTTTACTCTACACAGAGTGCATGGTGCAGTACTTTTTGTGCCGCGATAAACTGCTCTCGTTTCACTGTAAACCGCATGTTCGTCTGGCGTGAGGTCTGGGAGACCGAGAGGATGTTGATATCCTCTGAAGCCAGGGCTTCCGCCGCCTTTGCCAGAATCCCTGGTTTGGCAATGTTGGAGCCGATGGCGCAGACGATGGCCACCCTCTCAGTGTTGACATCTTCAAATATTGCACGCAATGCGTTGAGCAGACTTTTTTTGCAGTCTTTGTCATAGATGATGACGTCGATGGTGTTGGCGTTGGTGGCCTTGTTGATATAGCTGACTCCGTAGCGTTGCAGTACTTCCATGATCTTCATGTCGAATCCCACCTCGCCGACCATGCGGGTGTCATGTATCTCAAGGCAGGTCACCTTGTCGGAGCCGGTGATAATCTCGGTCTTTGAGCTCGGACAGATGAAATCGGTGGTGATCAGCGTTCCGGCGTGGTCAGGGTCGAAGGCGTTTTTCATGCGGATGGCGATCCCCGCTGTCTCCAGCGGCTTGGAGGCCTTGGGGTGAATTGCTTCCATGCCTACATCGGCGAGCTGGTCGGCGACATCGTAATTGGTTTGCCCCACTGGATGCACCTTGTCTTTGCCGATGATCAGCGGGTCGCAGGAGCAGAGGTGATACTCTTTGTGGATCACCGCTTCCACAGCCTTCAACTGCACCGCAATCTTGGAGAAGGTTACCTCGGAGTAGCCGCGATCAAATTCCCGCATGATTCCCTCTGTCCCCTTGGTGTAGCCGGTGGCGACGCAAATTGTGCTGGAGGGATCAAGAGACTTGAAGGTGTAGGTGATGCGCTCATCAATGGAGCGTTCTACCCGGTCCTGCCAGCCGCTGAGGTCGACAAAGGTGGAGTTGTATCCGCGGTTCTGCAGGATGTTGGCGGAGTTGAAGGCGGAGTGCATTTCACCTATGGAGGCGAGCAGCTCCCGCGCAGCGGGCATGACCTCGCTCTTGGTGAGATATCCAGAGCCGAGTACATTGTCCATGCTGCGCAGGATCTTCACCGTCTCTTCAATTCGCTCGCAAATAAAGGAGTTGGCCACCTCGACATTAAGACCGATCTTCTCAAAATCCAGATTGATTTTGCGCAGTTTTTTCTGCAGACGCTCAATGGCCGGCTCGTAATGTTCTCCGTGGATAAAAGTCTGATAAATCCCCGGCTGTCCTGTCTTCTTGTGTTCAAGCAGTTCGTTGGTAATCCCGCCGTAGGCGGAGACAACGTAAATTCGATTGTAGATGTCATCTTTATTCCGCAGGATGACATTATTGAGAACTTCATCAAAGCGGGACATGGTGGTGCCGCCGATTTTTTCCACCCGCAGAGGGCCTGGTGCTGTCATGATTGTTTCCTTATTTTCTGGTGATACTTTGGAAGGACAAAAAACAGTATTTTATAGCAAAGGCAAAAAACCCGCAACGGCTTTATTCTACGGCAATTTGTGGCATAATACATCCGGTAATGGTAAAACAAAGTGTTGCACTTTCGTTATTTGGAGCCCGGGAAAATATGGATTACTCTAAACTGGGTATCGCACTGGTATCCCTGCTGGCCATCGTTACACTGGGGACCCTCGGCTACGTGTACTGGGAGGGAATGCCTCTGTTTGAGGCTTTCTACATGACTCTGATTACCATCTCCACGGTGGGTTTTTCAGAGGTTAAACCTCTCTCCACGGCCGGTCGCTGGTTGACCATTTTTATCATCATCTCCGGCATCAGTCTCCTCAGTTTTACCCTCGGCCAGATTGCGCGGGTGATAGTTGAGGGGGAGTTGCGGACGATTTTTGGGAGGCGTAAATTGGAAAAGCAGATCGCGGCACTCTGCAAACACTATATTATCTGCGGTTACGGCCGCACTGGCAGCGTACTGGTGGATGAGCTGGTCAGCGCCGGCAAGCCTCTTGTGGTGATTGAGCTTGATGAGAAACGCATTGATATGCTCGTGGCGAAGGGAATTCTCTATCTGCAGGGGGACGCCACTGAGGATGCGCTTCTTCTTAATGCCGGAATTACCCGGGCAGCCGGACTTATCACTACCCTTAACTCAGATGCGGACAGTGTTTTTGTTACTCTTTCAGCACGGGTTCTCTGCCCCGATCTCTATATCCTCGCTCGTGCCAGCAACAGCAATAATGAAAGCAAACTGCTCCATGCGGGGGCGTCACGGGTTGTCAGTCCCCATCAGCTCGGTGGTGAGCTGATGGCGGAGATTATCAACAAGCCCACGGTGGTCGACTTTCTCACCTATGCGATGGGGAATAATGACATGGCACTGCAGCTTGAGGAAGCGTCGGTTGGTGATAATTCAGTGATCCATGGTAAGACTCTCGTGGAAAGTGGACTGCGGCGGGACTACGGAGTAATTATTATTGCAATTAAACGACGCAACGGGGAGATGGTCTTCAATCCTGAGGCGAAGGAGATTTTTTATGCCGGTGACCGTATTGTGGTGCTCGGCCAAAAAGAAAAATTAACGGCAATGCGTCAGGAAATCTGAATGATTTTCGATGTATTAACAGATATTAACTTTATTGATTTTTTGGAGACAAAAAATGTGGAAGAACATTGAGGCGGCCCCCGCCGATGCAATTCTTGGTCTGACAGAGGCCTTTCAGGCGGAAAGCCGTCCCGGCAAGGTAAATCTTGGTGTAGGTGTCTATAAAGATGAGACTGGCATTACGCCGATCCTGGACTGTGTTAAAGCGGCGGAGTTAATTCTGCTGGAGACCGAGAAGACCAAAAGCTACCTGCCTATTCCCGGGGATCCGGTTTACGGTGCCGAGGTGCAGAAACTGATCTTCGGTGAATCCAGTGAGGTGATCTCCAGCAGGCGTGCAGTGACCGCGCAGGCTCCGGGGGGGACCGGTGCCCTGCGGGTGGGGGCCGACCTGCTGAAAAAATTCAACAAAGACGCAAAGTTATGGCTGAGCGACCCAAGCTGGGCTAACCACCGCAGTGTTTTTTCTGCTGCCGGTTATGCTGTACAAGAGTATCCGTATTACGATGCCGATGCCAAAGGGGTCGATTTCGTCGCGATGAAGGAGTGCCTTGCCAGAGTCCCGAGTGGTGACGTGGTGCTGCTGCATGCCTGCTGCCATAATCCAACGGGATTTGACCTGAGTGCTGATCAGTGGAAAGAACTGGTTGAAGTAGC
>Ga0172378_10000687_pt1 | contig 30092 bp, 22 predicted proteins | sample GrowelOW332metaG_FD_119755 | JGI IMG/M metagenome (GOLD analysis project Ga0172378, IMG submission 119755) | Groundwater microbial communities from an aquifer near a municipal landfill in Southern Ontario, Canada - Pumphouse #3_1 metaG | ecosystem: Environmental > Aquatic > Deep subsurface >...
AGAATTAGACAAAAGTCTCAAGAGATTGCGTACCGATTATATTGACATCTATTATCTGCATCATTTTGACGAACAAACACCACTCGAAGAGACACTCTCTACCCTTAACGATATGGTGCGGGCCGGAAAGATTAACTATATTGGTATTAGTAATTTCTCGGCATGGCAAACAATGAAAGCTATAGCTATTACCCAACAACATAACTTTGCACCAATCACCTGCATACAACCGATGTACAGCTTGGTAAAACGACAATGTGAATCGGAACTCTTACCTTTAGCAATAAGCGAAAAACTAGGTGTAACACCTTACAGTCCGCTAGGAGCTGGATTACTAACGGGTAAATATCAAGAAAAAGCTATAGAGGGACGATTAAATGTAAATCAGCAATATCAAAGACGATATGAACTGGAAAGAAGAAATAAAACGGTCGATCAGTTTATTGCCTTTGCAAAAGAAAACAACTATAATCCTGTTAGTCTAGCTATTGCTTGGGTAGCAGCACATCCAGCTGTGACTACGCCGCTTATTGGTGCACGTAGTGTAGAGCAATTACAACCTGCCTTAGCATCGGTAGCAATTAATATGACACAAGAGCTACGAGAAGAGCTATCGGCCCTATCTATAGCTCCTGCATTGGCTACTGACAGAGCGGAAGAGGTATAGTAAACGCTTTTTCCCTAGCTTCCTCGCTCAAAAGGGATGAAAAGGAGTTGCTAATATAGAACAAGAAAAAGGGCTTATCTCTAGGAGATAAGCCCTTCTTTTTTTATAGGTTGTTATAAATAACAATTAGGAAGCATTTGTCTAAAATTGACTTATGCTACTTTGTTTAGTTTTTTGATAATAGAGAAGATGAACAGCGCGGAAAGTGTACAACAAAGAACAAGTACACCCCATACCATCCACAATGGAAGATGACCCCATAGATAACCTACTACAGAAACTAAGTAGTTACCAATAGCAGTGGCAGCAAACCAACATCCCATCATCGCTCCTTTATACTTAGGAGGAGCAACCTTAGAAACGAAGGATATTCCCATTGGAGATAACAACAATTCGGCAAAGGTTAATACTAAATAAGTAGAGATCAACCAATTAGGAGAGACCAAAGAACTGGTAGCTACTTCTGTAGCTCCTCCAATAGAAGGTGTTGGCAAGCCAAAGGAAGCAACGGCCAAAATAACAAATCCAGCTGCTGCTACAAACATACCTATACCAATTTTAACTGGAGCTTTAGGCTCTTTTTTCTTCTTTGCAAGGTAAGCAAAGATAGCCAATGAAACGGGTGTTAATGCTACTACAAAGAATGGGTTAAAGTGTTGGAAAATCTGTGGCAATACATGAATGGTTTCATCCATACCTAGGTAGAGTGCATAAGCACCTGCCAAAGAAGCAGCTAAGACGCCTCCTGAAATTATTTTTGTGTTTCTTTTCTTAGATTGAAACAACGAGAAGGTAGAGTAAACGGATACCAATAGTAATACTAAAGGCCATACATCAAAACCTAAACGAGAAATACCAGTTACAGAGTGTTGTGTATAATCACGTGCAAAGAAGGTCATGGTTAAACCATTTTGATGGAAGGCCATCCAGAAAAAGATAACCACTGCAAAGACGAGTAATAGCGCTACAATACGCTCCTTCGTTTCTGCTGGAGAGATCTCCTCCTCTTTTTTCTCCGCTGCTGATTTTACTTTTAATTTACCACCTTCTGCCTCTCTAAAGGTAGAACGAGTAGATACATAAATCAACATCGATAAGATAAGAGATAAACAGGCTATTCCAAATCCGTAATGATACGATTTAGATAGTTGCGCGTTATAAGCATGACAGAATTCGGCGTTTGTTCCGCTATAGTTCTGCTCTACTTTATTTTTTTCTACTTCTGCAGTAAGTTCTACTAATCTAGTATTTTCTGCACTTGCAGCCAATAGATCGGCTTCTGTTGCAAAATCTGCTGTTTTATCTAGATACTCATGTGCTAATGCAGGTATATTCGATTGATAGGTGAAATCCGCTTTATTCATCACATAACCTGTCATCTCTGCAGCAGCAGTAGGAGCAAAGAGTGCACCTAAGTTGATGGCCATATAGAATAAACTAAAAGCGGTGTCTCGTTTGTTACGATACTGAGGCGCATCGTACAGATTACCCACCATCACTTGTAAGTTACCTTTAAAGAATCCGGTACCACAAGAGATTAGAAAGAGGGAGGCATACATCAAATATTTAGACCATGTGTTTTCTACAGAAATTGGAACAGCTAAAAACAAATAACCTAAGAACATAACTATAATACCTGTAGTTACCATCTTTCCATATCCCATCTTGTCTGCAAGCATACCACCTACTAGCGGCATAAAATATACAAAGCCTAAAAAGACACCATAAACGGTGGAGGCCTCTGAGGCTGTAAATCCAAACTTAGCTTGTAAGAACAAGGTAAAAATGGCAAGCATTGTGTAATAACCAAATCGCTCACCTGTATTAGCCAAAGCTAATGCATATAACCCTTTGGGCTGATTGTCAAACATAATAGAAAAATTTTAGTTAATTAATAAACAATGTTTGCAAAGATACATTTTTATTACACTTTCCAAGGATAAAATATACTTTTTATATACGAATACAGAAAAGTGGTTAATTTTAGTTTTCTTCGTTACAATTCTGCTCGAAAAGTTCACGCAAGATGACGCGGTTTAACCTATCGGTTAACACTGGAGGATTAGTCTAAAAGAGGAGAAACAACACCATCTGTAAAGGTAATCAAATCGGTTGGAGCTATCTGAAGTTGCATACCTCTAACTCCAGCACTGACAAAGATGGTTGAATATTGCAGACAAGATGCATGAAAATAAGTAGGGAACTTTTTCTTCATGCCTATCGGACAACATGCACCACGAATATAACCGGTAGTGGCTAAGAGTTCTTTTAGAGGTAACAACTCGCATTTCTTATTGCCAGAGACTTTTGCTGCTCGTTTTAAATTGACCTCGGCTGCTCCGGGTACAACACAAACAATATGCTTTACTTTGTCGCCCTTGAGTAAGATCGTTTTGAACACCTGTGCTACATCTTCGCCTAAACTATCGGCCACATGTACTGCTCCTAAATCGAGTTCATCTACATCGTAAGGAACTAGCGCATAACTAATCTTTGCCGCATCTAGTAAACGGGCTACATTTGTTTTTGCTATTTTCTTTACCATAATCTACTCATTTATACCTAGTTCTTCGGCTAAAAAAGCGGAAGTATATCCTTTGTGTGAGGCAGCAACTTCTTGAGGAGTACCCGTAACAACTAGCTCTCCACCATTTTTGCCACCGCCAGGACCTATATCAATAATATGGTCGGCCATCTTGATAACATCTAAGTTATGTTCTATCACAAGTACCGTATTGCCTTTATCTACTAGACGATTTAAAACAGTCATCAACACACGGATATCTTCAAAATGAAGTCCGGTGGTAGGCTCATCTAAGACATAAAGGGTATGACCAGTATCCTTCTTAGCCAATTCGGTGGATAATTTAACACGTTGACTCTCGCCTCCTGAGAGTGTAGTAGAGGATTGTCCTAGTTTGATATAACCTAGGCCCACCTCTTGTATCACCTTAATCTTATTCAAGATATGGGGTATCTTTTCAAAAAAGTCGACGGCTTGATTAATAGTCATATTCAATACATCCGCTATCGATTTACCTTTGAATTTTACTTCAAGTGTTTCGCGATTATACCGGCGACCGTGGCAACTCTCACAGGGGACATATACATCGGGCAGAAAGCTCATCTCAATGGTACGATACCCATTTCCTTTACAGGTCTCACAGCGACCGGCTTTTACATTAAACGAGAAACGTCCGGCTGCATAGCCACGCATCTTCGACTCGTTCAGATTGGCAAATAGGGAGCGTATATCTGTAAAGACACCGGTGTAAGTAGCTGGATTAGAACGAGGAGTACGGCCCAATGGTGTTTGGTCTACTTTGACCACTTTATCTAGGTGCTCTACACCTTCTATCGAGTCATAAGGTAGTGGGTCGATTAATGAGTGATAAAAAGTTTGAGATAAGATGGGTTGTAAGGTTCCATTTATCAAAGTAGATTTACCACTACCCGATACACCAGTAACGCAGATTAATTTACCTAAAGGAAATTCTACGGCAATCTTTTTCAGATTATTACCAGTAGCTCCTTTTAAGATTAAAGATTTGCCAGAACCTTCATGCATAGGCGAACAAGCATCTACTTTTATTTGACGACGCAGATAACGAGCCGTTAATGTATCGGATGCTAACATCTCTTTTGGTGTACCTGTAAAGACAATCTCGCCCCCCAATACACCTGCTTTAGGTCCTAAATCGATAACATAGTCGGCCGATAACATCATATCCTTATCGTGTTCTACTACAATCACGGTGTTACCTAAATCGCGTAGTTTCTTAAGGGAATTAATCAGACGTATATTATCGCGTTGATGCAGACCAATACTGGGCTCATCTAAAATATACAACACATTAACAAGCTGTGAGCCTATCTGTGTGGCTAAACGAATACGTTGACTCTCTCCACCGGATAAAGAACGGGAGACACGATTTAGCGATAGGTAATCTAATCCTACATCAATTAGAAATTGTAAACGTGTACGAATCTCTTTTATAATCTCTGTTGCAATCTGCCGTTGTTTATCGGAAAGATAAGATTCTACATCTGTTAACCACGCATATAAATCGGTGATATCCATGCTAGCTAACTCGGAGATATTCTTATCATGTATCTTAAAACTTAGCGATTCTTTGTTTAGACGATTGCCTCCACATTCGGGACAAACAGTGGTTACAGCAAATTGCTCCGCCCATTTCTTAGCACTAGCCGAGGTTTCTTTATCCTGCATTAACTCGATATATTTTATGATTCCTTCATAGGTCACAAAATAATCGGAGGAGGATTTTATAAGAGAGGCTTTCAACTTAACACGTTCATCAGAGCCATACAGCACTTCGCGTATCAAATCTTCTGGCAATTTATGAATAGGGGTTTTGATAGAAAAGTCGTTTTGCTCTAGCAAAGCGGTTATCTGCCAAAAAATCATTGTATTGTGGTACTTGCCTAGGGGCATAATACCGCCCTCATAAATAGAGAGCTGACGGTCTGGAATAATCTTATCTAGGTCTATCTGATTGACTCTACCCAATCCTTTACAACGTGGACAAGCGCCTTTAGGAGAGTTAAACGAGAAATTATGGGGTGCGGGTTCACGATAAGAAAGACCGGTAACCGGACACATTAGTTGCTTGCTATAATGACGCACACTAAGGGTTTGTGCATTCAGAATAGACAACAATCCCTCACTTTGTTTTAACGCTATATTAATACTATCCCGTACTCGACCTTGCGACTCACTAGTCACCACCAGTTTATCAATCACGACCTCAATGGTGTGATTTTTATAACGGTCTAATTTCATAAAAGGTTTTACCTCTTGTACATCACCATCCACACGTACAGTAAGATAACCTTTTCTGCGGATACGTTCAAATAAATCGGAATAATGTCCCTTTCTATTATTCACCAAAGGGGCTAAGATATAGATTTTCTTGCCCAAATACTCAGACAAGATTAGCTCTAAAATCTGCTCCTCGGTATATTTTACCATCTTCTTACCAGAGAGATAAGAATAGGCTTCGCCTGCTCGTGCAAAGAGTAAACGGAGGTAATCATATATTTCAGTGGTAGTTCCTACGGTTGACCGTGGATTTCTATTGGTTGTTTTCTGTTCAATAGCAATAACAGGACTCAAGCCGGTTATTTTGTCAACATCGGGACGTTCTAAATTGCCTAAAAAGTTACGGGCATAAGCTGAAAATGTTTCTATGTATCTACGCTGTCCCTCTGCATATAGGGTATCGAAAGCTAACGACGATTTTCCACTTCCACTTAATCCTGTTATTACGGTTAAACTATTTCTAGGTATGGTAACATCTATATTTTTTAAATTGTGCATGCGTGCACCAAAGATCTCAATCTTTTCAATCTCTTCGCTCATATTTCTATTTTCTCATTCTTATATCACGGTGTAGTAGACGAATCAGTAAAGCCTTTTAAGACATTTATATCGCCTTTATGACTATACTTTACACCATCCGATCCAACCGCCTCAACCACTATAAAATAAACCCCATCAGCAACTGCTTTACCATGATAGAAGCCATCCCATCCTTTGTCGATGGTACTTAAATCCCATTGGTACATCTCTTTTCCCCAACGATTAAAAACAACGGCTTGAAACTTTACTAAAGATTGGTAGGTAACGGTGAATATATCATTAATGCCATCTCCATTGGGAGAGAAGGCGTTGGGTACATGTAATTTGGAAGTAGCTACTGTAATGGTCAGGGGGTCGGATGGACCAACAATGGTTTGTGTACCATCTTCATCGGTAAAGGTGACGGTTAACACCACACGATAGGTGCCAGATACATCAAAATTGAAGGTTGTTTCTTCTTCATATCTATTTAGAAATGAAGATTCCACTGGGTCCATATAAAACTGCCAGTCGCAATGACTAGACATACCTGCTGGTACATCCTGAAGTCCCGCTTCAAAACGTATACGCATTGGAGCAGAGCCAGAAAAAGACTCGCCAGACTGAAATGTTTCCTCACTGGCCACTCCATTCTCAGTCTCCACAATAGCCAATGGATTAACTTGTTGTGCTACCAAAGAAAAAGGAGCAATGAACAAGATAAAAAAGAGAAAAACGATGGAAAAAAGAGGTTTATACAGATTCATACGCTTAACGATTACGTTGATAAGAGATAAACTTCTCCTATCCTCCGCAAATTTAATGTTTCCAAACGAAATATTCACATTAATCGGCCTATAATTTCATAACATATAACAGATGTATCAACAACTTTTTCTTATCTTTGCGAGGTATAAACATTTTGACCCCTATAAAAAAATGAAAATAGTAAGATCCTTATCTATCCTACTCCTCTCGGTTTGTTTCTTCTCTTTGACTACTTTTGCTCAAAACACAACTAGCAAACAGCACTCCTATTTTTTACATACCATTAAAAAAGGAGAGAATATTTACTCGATTGCATCTATGTATCATGTGAGTCAACAAGATATATTACGTCTAAATCCCACTATCGAGAATAAGATTTTAGCGGGCAATTCACTACGTATTCCACATCAGGAGACAACGGATCAATCTAAGCGATTTCATACCATACAAGCAGGAGAAACGCTTTATCAGCTAACTCAAAAATATCAATTATCGGCACAAGCCATCTGCGAAGCCAACCCAGGACTTAGTGCTAGTAACTTTAAGGTAAACCAGGTTATAGCTATACCCACAGGAAAAAGAACAAGTCAAAAGCCTGTAAAGGTTGCTCCCAAAAAGGAGGAACCCGTAAAAGATGGAAAGCCACTTTGCAGAGAGATGCATAAGATAAAAAGACGAGATAAGGTAGCAAAGATTTGTAAAAAATATGGCATCACACCCGCTGAATTATACGCAGCTAATCCAGAAATAAGAAGTGGATTAAAAAAGGGCAAATATCTTTGTATCCCTTTTCATCAAGAGAAAAAGGCAGCTGCAGAAAAAAAGGTGGTGGTTAAAGCACCTACCAATGCAGAACTCTTTGGTCAATATCAAAAAAACCCCAAAAAGATTAATCGCATCCAAGCAGCTATTATACTACCATTCTTGCTCGACGATGAGTATGGTAGCAGAGAGGTTCCTCGCATGATGGAATATTATGAAGGCTGTCTAATTGCATTAGATAGTTTAAAGCAGGAGGGGGTTTCAGTAGATTTATACACCTACGATTCTGGGCCAGCAGATTCTACACTAACGCCTATCTTGTCTAAACCAGAAATGGAAAATATGGATATCATTTTTGGTCCATTGTACAGCAAACATATTGACGAGCTTGCTCATTTTGCAAAAAAGACAAAGACACGACTCGTTATTCCTTTTTCATCGAAAGATAGAAACGTGTTTTCTAATCCCTATATCTATATCATCAATACCCCACAATCGTATCTATACTCTGAGGTATATGAACATTTTACTAGACGCTTTACCAATGCGAATGTGATTTTTATAGAATCCTCGGATGATAAAAAAGAAAAACAGGAGTTCACAAATGGGCTAAAGGTTGAACTCGATAAGCTGAACATTCCCTATTGCACACTGCCTACCCAGGCTACTGACGAACAATATGTAGCATCGCTTATAGAAAACAAAGAGAATATTTTTATTCCCGTTTCAGCCTCAGAAGTGGCTATCACAGGTTTAATGCCACATATCACCTCCCTCATACAGACCTATCCCGACCTTTATATTCGTCTGTTTGGCTATCCAGAATGGCAAACCTATACAATGGAATATCTTTCTCTTTATTACGATATTGGTACTTTTTTCTATTCCTCTTTTTATACGAACCACCTCTACCCTAGTGCTAAACAATTTACATCACTCTACCGAAATTGGTATGGCAGAGAGATGATGAACACTTACCCCAAATTTGGTATGCTAGGCTTTGATGTGACCTATTATTTCCTAAAGGGGCTAAGTACCTTTGGCAATCATTTAGAGGATAATATCAATCGTATAAAGGTATCGCCAGTACAAACAGGATTCAAGTTTATTAGAGTAGACAATTGGGGCGGATTTGCAAACAAAAAAGAGTTCTTTATCAATTTTACACGTGATTTTGAAATTAAAAAACTAAATTTTGAATAATGTATAAACGAGCACTGGTCTACTTACTACTAATCATTAGCTGCCATACACTCCATGCACAATTGGGAGAGATGAAAAACAATTGGGCGGTTGGTGTTAATGGAGGAGTAGGAATGAATAAAGTTTCTTTTACCCCCTCTATTAAACAGAAAAGCTATAATACCCCTACTCTTGGCCTTACGGTTCGCTATATTTCAGAGAAATATTTCTCTATGATTTGTGGTACACAACTGGAACTAAACTTTACACAACGTGGATGGCAAGAGGATGATACAGAACGTGTCTACTCTTATAGTCGGAAGATGAACTATTTAGAGATCCCTTTTTTGTTTCATGCTGCTTTTGGTAAAGAAAAAAGAGGGGCACAGTTTTTCATCAATGCAGGACCGGAGATAAACCTCTTACTCAGTGAGAAAGAGGTGAAAAAAGGAGATTGGACGGATGTGAGCGGAGAGCAATATGGCAAATTGGTAGACAATCGATTTGACTATGGCATTATTGCAGGCGCAGGAGTGGAGATTAAAACAGGTGCCGGCAATTTCTTACTAGAGGGTAGATACTACTACGGTCTATCTGATTTCTATGAGAGCGGCAGCAGCAATTATTTTGACCGATCGGGACATACCACCATGACCATAAAAGCTACCTTCCTATTCGATTTAAGCCAATAGAACGAAACAAGAAGAGAACAAACAATGGTAAGCAGACACCTGCTACGAGATAAGCCCACCAAAACGTTATACCTATAACATGCAGTATCGGCCCTTCTGACAAACGAGTTAGAGGTAGCTGATAGAGAAGTAATATCCCAAAAGAGACGAGCTTAAAAGCCAACAGATGAAGGGTGAATACCCATAGGGTACGCTGCCCTACATAGCAGAAACAAGCTGCTAAAGAAGATCTAGATAGCAGAGCAGACCACCCAAGAAGGGTATAAATGCCGACTAATGAGGCTAGAAAATAAAGTGGCAACATAGTTGGAGAAAGGCCCAACATTCCGTTAGAAAATGGCTCCCCACAACAGTATACCCAAAGGCATAGAATAAAGGTGCTCAGTAAGAGGGAACTACCACCATGATAGAAAGATATTTGCATCTTTTTATACCGATAACCAAACAGATAATAGGCAGCAGCCAACAGGGTATGCGAATAAACGCCGATAGCAGGGCCCCATTTATCGACCAAGAGAGAGAGGCACAGCAATAACAGTAATACTCCCCACTCACCCCACTTATTCTTCCAGAGACTCCGGACAAAAGCAAGCAAGAAAAGGACTAAACAGGAGGCTATCAATAGATCTTTCAGAAACCAATAAACAGCAAGCAAAGGCTCTGTTACCGACATACGTGTAGCAGTCAGCAAAAAAGCATGCAGGGTTTCAGAAAGGGAATAGTCCACTTGATCTGCAGCATAAAAATGCCACTTTAAAAACAGATTATGAAGGAGAAGGAAGCAGGCAGAAAAGAGCAAAAAGGGAAGATAGAGCCGTTTTAACCGTTTCTTTAAGAACAATACTTTTTCTTTAAAATAGGTAGACGAGAAAAAATAGCCCGACAAAAAAAAGAATAAGGGCATATGAAAGCTATAAATCAGCTGGTGTATATAACCCTCTGGTAGCGCATGACCAAGCACAACAAGCACAATACCTATTGATTTGGCTACATCAACTATCACCTGCTTTTTCATACGTCTATATAAAAAAAAGCTGCATACCAATGGTAAGCAGCTTTAGTTCTATTTGGTTTAAATCATTAGCGAATTCTATCAGCTGCACGAACCATAGCTTCATCACGACCAATAGCACGAAGAGCTAAATACTGCAACACAAGTGCTACCAACGGTAGAGATAGGGCCCAAGAAAGGCTATAGGAGGCTTGATACTTTTCTTGTAAGATATAGGTAAAGAATAAAAACATCAAATAATATCCCACCAATAAGATACAGGAGAAAAGAGTCATTCGTATTTGTAGTATACGGTTGGTATATAAAAAGATAGTAGCCAACGAGATGATAGCAGTAAAAAGTAATAGAGCAAACATGCCCCAAGGAGCAAGGTCTCTACCTGCATCGTTAGGCAAATCAACACCTAAATTAGTAAAGATAAAGGTGGCACCATCAGCAGAAATAAACTGGCCAACAGGTAAAAAAATGGTGGTAAGCAATAGGGCAACTGCTATACCTAGATAAACGGATTGTATACGCTGTAACATAATAATTCTTCTGGATTAAAAAAGGCCGATTTTATGCAAAACGGCCTTTAGTTTATTTTAAGTCTTCTCAACTATAACACGTCTTCCTTCGCTGGATTTCTGTAATAGACCTTGTTTTCAATATACTCTTGCGTAGCTATCAAGGTTGATTTTGGTAATTTCTCATAAAAACGAGAAATCTCAATCTGCTCACGATTTTCAAATACCTCTTCTAGACTATCACTATAAGAAGCAAATTCTTGCAACTTCTTGGATAAATCTGTCTTGATCTCTGCTGCTACCTGATTAGAACGCTTGCCGATAATGGACACTGTTTCATATATATTCATCGTATCGGCACAGATTTCCATCATATTACGGGTGATGGTAGTAGTAGGAGCATTTGTTTTTTTGTAATCCATAATTCTGTTTTACTATTTAATCTTTAACTTTCTTTTTTGCTATCTCAAAAATCTTTTGCACTTCATCAGCATACTTTGTTTTAGGATATTCATTTATAAATGAATAGTACTCGTCCAATGTATCCCGAAAACGTTCCTCTTTTTTAGCAACTACACTGTTCCTTGCCATATCAAACTTAGCACGAAGAATTAAGAAAGATAAATCTTCTCTTCTCGCATTGGCATAAGGATATTCATTAATGGCGTTCTGAGCTGTTGTAATACAAGAGCGATAATTATTACCCATATAGTTACCTAAATCATAATACAATTTTGCAGCCTCATATTCTTTTTCTACCAACTTGTTCTGTAGATCTAAAAGGATATCATCGGCTTGTTTACGATATTTTGAATTGGGATAATAATCTATAAAAATTTGCATCTGCTGAATAGATTCATACGTTACCGATTGATCTAAAGCAGGCTCTGGAGAATCATTATAAAGTGCTAAGGCTGAACGAAATCTGGCCTCTTCACTATATTTTCCACGAGGATAGGTGGTGAAATAGGTGGTAAAATAACTAGAAGAATTGGTATAGTCGCCCTGCTCATAATAACACATGGCTAACATGTACAAAGACTCTTCTGCCTTATCGGTTCCTTTAAACACGGTGATAAGTTCTTCCAATAATGGGGCCGTCTTTGAATATTTCTGATTGACAAAGTATTCCTTTGCAGCTTCATACTTGTATTCGTAATCTGTGCTCTTTAATACACGACTGTACTCCATACACGAACTGAGTAGGAGCACTAATAGTACTAGGAATAGATTGTTTTTCTTCATGCTTATTTAAATAATGGTGCAAAATTACGGATATCTATTGAATCATGCAATTATTCCGGGTGATTTAATACTAATTAGTACGTACTTTTGCTAATTCTGGGTACAAATATAAACTATTTAAACGCTAAATAGAAGAAACACACAATGTTTTATGTAACTTTGTATTTAAATTTTATGTAAGCAATGGATTTTGAACTCATCTCTGATTATACTCCTACTGGAGACCAACCTGAAGCAATCAAACAACTTACGGCTGGTGTGCGCGATGGTATCCCAGCTCAAACGTTGTTGGGGGTAACGGGATCTGGAAAAACATTTACAATGGCAAATGTCATTAAGAATTGTAATAAACCAACCTTAATACTAAGTCATAACAAAACACTTGCTGCACAACTTTATTCGGAGTTTAAAAATTACTTCCCAAACAATGCAGTAGAATACTATGTTTCTTATTATGACTACTATCAACCAGAGGCCTATATGCCCTCTTCTGACACCTATATTGAAAAAGATTTAGCCATTAATGAAGAGATTGATAAACTCCGATTAGCTACCACCTCTTCGCTCCTATCGGGCAGAACAGATGTTGTGGTTATCTCCTCTGTATCTTGTATCTACGGTATGGGAAACCCATCTGATTTTTACAAGAATGTGATCCACATTGCACAGGGGGATAAGCTAGACCGAAATGTTTTTTTACGCCAACTCGTAGATAGTCTTTACAACCGAAACGACGTTAATCTAGTAAGGGGTAACTTTAGGGTAAAAGGGGAAACAGTGGATATCTCTCTGGCCTATACGGACCAAATTCTACGTGTGGTATTTTGGGGAGATGAGATTGAGGAGATAGCAGAAATTGACCCACTATCTGGAAGAAAAACAGGTAGCTTTACAGGCTATAAGATATATCCAGCCAATCTATTTATGACCACCAAAGAGAGTACGCTGCAAGCCATCCATCAGATTGAAGATGATTTAACGGCACAAGTACACTATTTTGAAGAAATGGGCAAATACTATGAGGCAAAACGGATTTATGAGCGGGTGACCTATGATATGGAGATGATGCGCGAATTGGGCCATTGCTCCGGTATTGAGAACTACTCTCGCTATTTTGATGGACGAGAAGAGGGTACACGGCCCTACTGTTTACTCGATTTCTTCCCAGATGATTTCTTGATGATTGTAGACGAGAGTCATGTAAGTATTCCACAGATTGGAGCGATGTATGGTGGAGATAAAGCCAGAAAAACAAACTTGGTAAATTATGGCTTTAGATTACCAGCTGCACTCGATAATCGGCCATTAAAATTTGAGGAGTTCGAAGCCATCACCCCACAAATTATATATGTTAGTGCCACCCCAGCTAATTACGAGTTACAAAAGAGTGAAGGCGTTATTGTAGAGCAGGTAATTCGCCCTACAGGACTGTTGGATCCGATTATAGAGATTAGGCCAAGTATGAATCAGATTGATGATCTGATGGAGGAGATTCAAAAACGTATTGAACTAGGAGAACGAACCCTTGTAACGACACTAACCAAACGTATGGCAGAGGAACTCACTGAATATCTGCTGAACCATGCTATTCGTTGTAACTATATACATAGTGATGTAGATACATTGGAGCGTGTCAAAATTATGAATGACCTTAGAGAGGGGATTTACGACGTGCTTATTGGAGTTAATCTACTACGAGAGGGATTGGATTTACCCGAGGTATCTCTAGTAGCTATCTTAGATGCAGACAAAGAGGGCTTCTTACGTAGTCACCGCTCCCTAACCCAAACAGCAGGACGAGCGGCTCGAAACATTAATGGCAGGGTTATTATGTATGCAGACCGAATAACCAATAGTATGCAGCTAACCATAGACGAGACGAACCGCAGGCGCATAAAACAGTTAGCTTACAACGAACAACATGGCATTACACCGCAACAAATTATAAAAGCCAAAGGAACAGCCTTTTCTAAGAAAAGCAATATAGAGGAGATGCAACAGGAGAAATATAAACAACAGGAGACGCATGCACATGTGGCAGACCCTATTCTCTCCTTTATGACTACTGCTCAACTGGAAAAGAGTATTCAGCGTACGAAGAAGTTGATGCAAGAAGCGGCTAAGAAATTAGATTTTATGGAGGCTGCACAATATCGCGACGAACTCTTAAAGCTACAAGAGCTACAAAAAGAGAAGCAAAACGCCTAAGAGATATACAAAAACGACCCCAATTGTTTGCGAAGAATTGGGGTCGTTTTTTTCGTATACTAATAACTAGTTAGAAGGGCGTTTATAACATGCCCTCCTCCTCTAGATAAGAATCTTTAAATCCTAAGAAATAAAGTACACCATCTAAACCTATTGTATTGATAGACTGTTCGGCATTGGCCACCACTTTAGGTTTAGCATGGAAAGCAATACCTAATCCAGCCTCTCCCAACATAGGAAGGTCATTAACGCCATCGCCTACTGCTATTGTTTGTGCTATATCCACATTTTCCACTTGTGCAATTAGTTTCAATAACTCAGCTTTGCGCGGACCATCTACAATCTGACCACAATAACGACCAGTTAGTTTATCATCCTTTATCTCTAAATCGTTTGCATAGACATAGTCGAATCCAAAACGCTGTTTTAAGTAATTACCAAAGTAGGTAAATCCACCCGACAATATAGCCACTTTATAACCATATTTTTTGAGTACAAACATCAAACGTTCTACACCCTCTGTTATAGGTAAATTTTCTGCTATCTCTTTCATAACAGAAACATCTAATCCCTTTAAGAGGGCTACTCTTTCTGTAAAACTCTCTTTAAAGTCAATCTCGCCACGCATAGCACGTGCAGTAATGGCTTTTACTTGGTCGCCTACACCAGCTCGTATAGCCAACTCATCTATCACTTCTGTTTCAATCAGCGTGGAATCCATATCAAAACAGATCAGACGACGCATCCTACGATACATATTGTCTAATTGGAAGGAGTAATCCATCTCTAACTCACTCGTTAGCTTTAACAAATCGGACTGCATAGCAGGACGATTATTCGGTGTACCACGAACCGAGAACTCAATACATGCTCTGGTATTCTCCTTATTCTCATCCAATGGGATACGTCCGGTTAACCGACGAATAGCATCAATATTTAATCCTTGGTCAGAGATGATTTGCGTTACTGCAGAGATCTGTTTGGCCGATAGCTTACGCCCCATAACCGTTAAGATATATCTGTTTTTACCCTGCAAACCAACCCAATCTCTATATTCATCCTTGGTAACAGGATAAAAACGAACCGCAACATTTAAAGAAGTGGCTTTAAATAACAACTCCTTCATGATAAACCCAGCAAATTTCTCTTCTGCTTGAAAAAGGATACCTAAGGAAAGTGTGTTGTGTATATCTGCTTGACCAATATCCAAAATAGTCACTCCATACTTAGCTAATATAGCTGTAAATGAGGATGTTAAACCTGGTCTATCTTCTCCTGTTATACGAATTAGAATCAGTTCTTGCTTGTTATCGTCAATCATTTTTTATATTTTGAGTGCAAAAGTAGTGAAAACTATTACAAGAATAGCCTATTATGCCTATTCTTTGCACTGATATTTATATTTTAGGGTATTTTTTTCAGTAAAAATAACAAAACAGCGAACTAAATAATCGTTATCGATTGCTTTTGACAGTATTCTACTGCTAGCTCTTTCAATCTAAATTTCTGAATTTTCCCACTACCCGTCATTGGAAACTCCTCTACAAAAAAGATATATTTAGGAATCTTATAACGAGCTATCTGGTCCATACAAAATTCTCTAATATCAGATTCTTGTAGATCGGCATCTTCGTTTTTGACAATAAAAGCACCCACTGCCTCACCATATTTAGGGGAGGGAACACCAACCACTTGTACATCTTTTACCGCAGGATGGCGATAGAGATACTCCTCTATCTCGCGCGGAGAGATATTCTCGCCACCACGAATAATCATATCTTTGATGCGGCCTGTAATACGATAGTTACCGTTCTTATCTTTTATACCCAAATCGCCCGAATGCAGAAAACCATTGGCATCAATCACTTCTGCGGTAGCTGTTTCATTCTTATAGTACCCCTTCATAACATTGTATCCCTTGCAACAGAGTTCGCCCTGCACTTCGGGCAAGCACTCTTCGCCGGTCTCTACATCTATTACTTTGACCTGCATATGCTCAAACTCGTAGCCTACTGTGGCACATCGCTCTTCAAAAGGTTGCTCTATTCGGGTATGGGTCATACCTGGAGATGCTTCGGTTAAGCCATATACACTGGTCACTTTCATAAACATTTGGTCCTCTACTTTCCGCATTAACTCGATGGGACAGAGTGCACCTGCCATGATACCTACGCGCAAAGAGGAGAGGTCGAACAGACTGAACATAGGATGATTGAGCTCCGCTATAAACATAGTGGGTACACCATAGAGTGCGGTACATCGTTCCTTATGAATAGAGGCAAGAACAACGAGTGGGTCGAACCGCTCGGTCATAACCTGTGTACATCCATGCGTTAAAACATTCATGGTTACCAACACTACACCAAAACAGTGAAAAAGGGGCACACAGCAGCATAATTTATCGGCTGGTGTAAATCCCATATGTTCACCCGTGGCATAACCATTATTGGTTATATTATGATGAGAGAGCATAACGCCCTTTGGAAAGCCAGTGGTACCAGAGGTATATTGCATATTGACCACATCATGACAACTCACTTGTGCTTTTAAGGCAAGTAGTTTCTCCTCACTACAATAAGAGCCTAGCAACAATAACTCAGAGGAGTTATACATACCACGATGTTTCTCGGGGCCTAAAAACACAACGTTTCGCATAGCAGGAAAACGTCGACTATGTAAACGTCCGCGTTGTGTATGCCGCAACTCGGGCAACATTTTGTAAACCATCTGAACAAAATCGCTCCCCTTTTCTCCACTCACAATACAGAGGGTATGAACATCTGCATTTTTACAGATATATTCTAATTCAGATTGTTTATAATGGGTGTTAATGGTAACATATATGGCCCCTATCTTTGCACAAGCGTACAGTAGCGTCAGCCAATCGGGTACATTAGCAGCCCAAATAGCAACATGATCACCACGCTGCACGCCAACAGCAATTAATCCTTTTGCCATATCATCTACTCGAGCATTAAATTGCTGCCATGTAAAGCGCAAATTACGATCGGAATAGACAATATACTCCTTCGTTGGTGTGTTTATGGCCCAATGTTCGAGCCAATCACCCAACGTTCTATTCAATAATTCCATGTTGTCTTGCTTATCTGTAGAACACATTAAACGGGGGTATATATCACAGCTAATATTTTGGCCGATTGGTCGCCATACGTATGCACATGATGTGGCACAATAGAATCGTAATAGATGGAATCGCCCTCATTTAAAATATATTTTTCTGTGCCATATGAAATCTCCATCTGCCCTTCGCGCACAAGAATAAATTCCTCGCCCTCATGAGAAGAGGTGGTATAATCGGTGGGATGTTGCAATGGCAACACATCAATCATAAAGGGTTCCATATGTCGATTCGATTTTGATTTAGCTAACGACTTATACTCCATATGTGTACGCGATTTTGCAGAGTTGTTCGAAAAACTGATACTATCTATCGCTTCCATCTTTCTACAGACAGAGGGCTCATTGCTCAGTGACTCATCTAAGAAGGTACCCAACCGCACACCCAAGACACGCGCAATTTTAATAAGAGGGGCCAAAGAGGGTAAATCTTCATCCTGCTCTATTCGCTCCAATTGTTCTACACTCAAGGAGGCAGCTTCTGCCAATTGCTCTCTACTTATTTTTTGCTCCTTTCTCATGAAGCGTATCTTTTCGCCTACTATATTACCTGTTCCCATAGCTTATATCTTACATTTTTTACGTAAAAGAAACCGAATTTCAATTATATACGCCACAAAAATAACAATTTATTTATCAAGTAGCAATTTCAATGTCAATTTATCACTTAAATAATTGGGGCTACTACAATCCATTATTCATCGCAATGCTACTTAATAGAACAGAGAGAGAGTAGGAAATAAGTCATAAACAGCTATCTAACTGATAATTAGGAAAACTTAATCGTAAAAATATGTTATATAACATAAAATTAGCACTCTTTTTGATGCATTTTCTTGCGTACTACTCGCAATAGTTATATGTTTGCACCGATTTCTAGTACAAGACACTGATTATTAGCTATTGAACGTATAGCTATCGGTTCAATTAAGTTCGAGGAGAAATTACTTTTCCACTGGTTAAGGCTCGAATAGTATTCATTTAAATCACATTACATGAAATATGTAAAATGGATTTTTGTTATATGTATCGTTTGTTTCTTCACTTCTTTTATTGAAATTGGTAAATCTACAGTAGGACTAACAGTAGGTCATAAAGCACCCGATTTCGCACTTCGCTCCACTACTCCTACAAACAACAGCTCAAAAATAAAGAGCAAATACACTTTACTTTGTTTTTGGTCTGCATATGATGCCTCTTCTCGTATCACTAATATGCAGCTGAGCCATGCCATTGCAACCCTTGGCCAAGAGGTTCAACTCGTCTCTATCTCCTTTGACCCGTATGCTTCTATTTTTGAAGAAACGCTCAAACAAGATCATCTGACTAATTTATCCGCCTTTGTTGTAGATACAAGAGGCATAAACTCTCCCCTCTACAAAAGATATAAATTAGAAAAGGGTTTCGGCTCTTATCTACTCGATGAGAACAATAGGATTATTGCAAAAGACCTAACTGGGTTAGAACTAAAGAACTACTTTAACGAGTAGTATCCCAAGTAGAAAGATATAAGATTTCTGAATAATTAATAAAGCCAATTTATCTACCAACCGTAATGGGTTATAGAATAAGTTGGCTTTACTTATGTATGCAGTGTATTAGCTTACCAATAAAACAGACACTACAACACTATTTTAAGCTGGTAGTCGTGACTACCAATGTGGTTCACCATGACTACCAATGTGGTTCACCGTGACTACCAATGTGGTTCACCGTGACTACCAGATAAACAAATAGCTGCACAATGGTTTATATATAGCAAGTAGCTACATCCAACTATTAAGTAATTGTAGTAACGAGTAGCTCTATTTAGGTGCTCTACGATAAAGGAATATGGCTATAAAAAGATATAGGGTATTAGGAATCCAAACCGCAACTATAGGGGGTACACCCGCATTAATAGAGAAGGTAGAAGAGACGGTTTGAAACAAGATGTAAGAGAAACTGAGCAATAGTCCCAGTCCTAAATTAAGTCCCATACCACCACGCGTTTTCCGCGAAGCAAGTGACACACCAATGGTGGTTAAGATAAAAGCAGCAAACGACATAGCTATTCGCTTATGGTACTCAATCTCAAACACCTTTGTATTGGAGAATCCACGTTTTTTCTGCTTTTTGATATAGCTTAATAGTTCGGGATTAGTCATCATCTCCTGCTGATACCGCATCAATAGGAAATCGGAAGGAACCATCTGAATAACAGTATCCATCTTATCACCACGCGAGATGGACTCTTTTTTCCCTTCCATCTTACGAATCATATAATCGGACAGTGTCCAATTATTCACTTTTGTGGTATCATATTTAATGCGTCGTGCGGTGAGGTGAGAGACCAGTTTTTTACCCTCGAACTTATCTAACAAAAAACGATAGCCCGTTTTATTAAAATCTTCGTAACGCTCAATATAGGCAATCACACTGTCAGAGACCTTAAACTGAACATTGTGTACATAGGTGTTCTTTATCTTCTTGATATATTTATCTTTAAAATTTAAACGAACCACATTTCCCTTAGGGATAACATAAGAACCAAGATAAAAAGTAGAACCAGCAATAATTGCCGCAGCAATAAAATAGGGCCTCATCAATCTATTAAAACTCACACCTGTAGAAAACAGCGCAACAATCTCGGAATTCTCTGCCATCTTTGAGGTGAAAAAGATAACCGCAATAAAGACAAAAAGGGAACTAAAAAGATTGGCAAAATAGGGTATAAAATTAAGATAGAACTCAAATATTATACCCTTTAAAGGGGCATGATGCTCTATGAAATTATCCATCTTCTCATTGATGTCAAAAACAACGGATATGGATATAATCAATGCAATAGCAAAAAAATAGGTACCTAAAAACTTAGTGATAATATATCTATCAATTCGCGTGATCAACGGACCTTTAAACCATCTTTTCATGAATCCTATTTTTAATTACAAACGAGTTGCTAAACGTACCACCATCATTGCTTTCCAAGTAGAAAAGTCGCCTGCTATAATATGCTTACGCGCTTCTTTTGTAAGCCATAAATAGAAGGCTAAATTATGAATAGAAGCTATTTCTAAAGCTAATAATTCTTTTGCATGGAAAAGGTGACGAAGATAAGCTTTGGTATAATAGGTGTCCACAAAGGAGGCGCCATCTGCTTCTATACAGGAGAAATCTTTTTCCCATTTCTTATTACGCATATTTAGGATACCCTCCTTAGTAAATAGCATACCATTACGTCCATTACGCGTTGGCATTACACAATCGAACATATCAACACCTCGTTCAATACCCTCTAAGATATTAATAGGAGTACCTACGCCCATCAAATAACGTGGTTTCTCTTTGGGTAATATGCCGTTTACCAGCTCAATCATCTCATACATCTTCTCCACAGGCTCGCCTACGGCTAAACCACCAATGGCATTTCCATCGCACTCTTTAGAGGCAATAAACTCAGCCGATTGTTTGCGTAGGTCGGGATAGACACAACCTTGTACAATAGGAAAGAGTGCTTGTTGATAGCCATATTTAGGATCGGTCTCACTAAAGCGTTGTACACAACGGTCTAACCAACGATGGGTCAATCCCATAGAATTCTTTGCATAGGCATAGGTAGAATCGCCAGGAGGACATTCATCAAAAGCCATCATTATATCTGCACCAATGGTACGTTCAATATCCATCACACCCTCTGGAGAGAAGAAATGTTTAGAACCATCAATATGCGAACGAAACTCAGCACCTTTCTCGTGCAACTTACGGATACCCGCAAGAGAGAAGACTTGAAAGCCACCACTATCGGTTAAGATAGGACGGTCCCAGCCATTAAAACGATGCAAACCACCTGCCTGCTCTAGCACATCCAAACCTGGACGTAGATAAAGATGATAGGTGTTTCCTAATATTATCTGTGCTTGAACATCCTCTTTTAAAGTGTTCATTTGAACGCCTTTAACAGAACCAACTGTTCCAACAGGCATAAAAATAGGTGTTTCTATTTGCCCATGGTCAGTAGTAGCAACACCTGCTCTGGCATTGCTTAATGGGTCTGTATGCTGTAATTCAAATTTCATCCTTTATTCCTTTATAGTCGTTAAATCAACCGCATCTTTCACCTTCTCCTCTAACAAGGCCAATTTAAAAACCTCTTTAACATCAGCTACATAATGAAACGTTAATCCCTCTAAATAGATGGGTTGAATCTCATTGATGTCCTTCTTATTCTCCTTACAAAGAATAATATCTTTAATGCCAGAACGTTTTGCGGCTAATATTTTCTCCTTGATACCACCTACAGGAAGCACTTTTCCGCGTAAGGTTATCTCACCGGTCATCGCCAAATTAGGACGAACTCTACGCTGCGTTAAAGCCGAAGCCAATGCAGTTGCCATGGTAATACCAGCAGAAGGACCATCTTTAGGTATTGCTCCCTCTGGCACATGAAGATGAATATTCCAGTTTTCAAATAGATCGTTTGATAGACCAAGTAGCTCTGCATGCGATTTAATATATTCCAATGCTAACATTGCAGATTCCTTCATCACATCACCTAGGTTTCCGGTAAGGGTCAATTTGGCACCTTTTCCTCTACTTAAGCTGGTCTCAATAAATAAGATTTCGCCACCTACAGAGGTCCATGCTAAGCCGGTTACCACACCTGCATAGTCATTACCTTGATAAGAATCACGCGAATATTCATGCTCGCCTAAGAGTGCGGTAACATGACTAGGTTGAATCGTTTTTAGTACCTCTGTTTCACTGTCGGTAGCTATTTGTCGAGCTATTTTACGGAACAGTTTTCCTATTTTCTTTTCTAATCCACGTACACCAGACTCACGCGTATACGATTCCACAATCAGCTCTAAAGCTTTCTTGCTAAATTTGATTTTATAGTCGCTCAAGCCATTTGCCAAAAGCTCCTTAGGTACCAAATGTCTACGTGCAATCTCTATTTTCTCTTCGGTTATATAACCACTCACAGGTATCAACTCCATACGGTCTAATAAAGGTTGTGGAATGGTACTTAAGCTGTTAGCCGTAGCAATAAACATAACGTTAGATAGGTCAAAATCTATATCTAAGAAATTATCGTGAAACGCTATATTCTGTTCTGGGTCTAACACCTCTAATAAAGCAGAAGAGGGGTCTCCTTGTGCGGTTTGAAAACTGATTTTATCAATCTCATCTAACACAAAAACAGGATTAGAGGTTCCTACCTTAATCAGGTTCTTTATGATACGACCCGGCATGGCACCAATATAGGTTTTTCGATGCCCACGAATCTCCGCCTCATCGTGCAGTCCACCAAGTGACATGCGCACATATTTTCTATTTAAGGCAGAAGCAATAGAACGACCTAATGAGGTTTTACCCACTCCAGGAGGGCCATATAAACAGATAATAGGCGATTTCATATCTTTCTTTAGCTTTAACACAGCCAAATGTTCTAATATGCGCTCTTTTACCTTTTCTAAACCATAGTGGTCTTTATTTAGTGTGTTCTCTGCTGTTTTTATGTTTTTAGAATCTTTACTATAAACGCCCCATGGCAAGTTGAGCATGGTTTGTAAGTAATTTATCTGCACATTATAATCGGGCGATTGCGAATTGATTCGTTCCAATTTTGAAACCTCTTTTTCAAATACTTCTGCAACAGAAGCATCCCATTTCATCTTACGAGCTTTTAAACGAAACTCATCAATCTCTTGCTCTTGCGCATTTCCACCCAACTCATTTTGAATATTTTTTATCTGTTGCTGCAAAAAATATTCTTTTTGTTGTTGCTCTAAATCCTCGCGCGTACGCAATTGAATAGAGGCCTTTATCTCCTCGAGTTGAATCTCTTTATGCAAGTTCTTCAACAAGCGATATGCACGGTCGCGTAAAGAGGTAATGGATAACAATTCTATCTTTTCATCTTTTTGAAAAGGTAGATTGGTACACACAAAGTTTAATAAGAAATTGGGATTGGAGATATTCTGAATAGCAAATATTGAATCTTGATTGATATCTTCGGATAAATTGATGTACTTAGTGGTAGCATCCTTACAGGAGGTAACGAGCACATCAAACTCTTTATCCTCTTTCTCAATGAGTTCTTCATCCATCAAACTAACGGCACCTTTCAAATAGGGTGTTGTAGTAGATATGGTATCTAGATGCACACGACGCACGCCCTGCAAAATGGCGGTTACCGTTTGATTAGGCATCTCTAAAATGCGCACCACTTTTGCAATAACACCCACAGCATGCAAGTCGTCATATGCAGGATTATCTGTTTCGGGTTCTATCTGACAATGAACCGCAATATAATCTCCTGTACTATTAGCCTCTTTCACTACACGCAGCGAAGAGGTTCTGCCCACGGAAACAGGTACAACAACATTTGGGAAAAGTACCATATTTCTTAATGGTAAAACAGGAAGTTCTTTTTCCAACTCTATAGTATTTAATTCGCCATCACCATCAATATCGGCAATCAATGAAAACGATTTTTCTCGGTTTACATCCATCTTTGTCATAATTTTCTTTTCATCTGTTTTTAGACTACTACCCCTCTATCCGTCCTCCTTTTTAATAGTTTCTACAAAAGTTTTACACGGCAAGAAGAGCAGTTGCAAAGGTAATTGATTATTGACGATATAAGAAATTGTTTCCATGAAAACTACAGCAGACACCCATTTTTTAGTTTCTATTTCAATGTTTTATGAAAAGAAAAGGCTATTTTTGGCAAAAAATTATCGAATGAGGGAAAACACCTGTTTTAGATTTAAACAATTCACCATTTATCATGATAAATGCGCCATGAAAGTGGGTACAGATGGGGTGATATTAGGTGCATGGGCACATGTAAAAAAAAGAAAGCGTATATTAGACATTGGTACAGGTAGTGGGCTAATTGCTTTAATGATGGCACAACGCACATCAGCAGCTATAGATGCTATTGAATTAGACGAGCAAGCGGCACAGCAAGCTCAAGAAAATGTGCTACGCTCTCCTTGGAGCGAACAAATCAAAGTGCTTCATCAAAACATATTAACCTTTTCCAATCCCTCTACCTACGATTTAATTGTTTCGAATCCACCCTACTTTGAAAACGATTTAATAGGGCCCAACGAACAGCGAAACAGAGCCCGACACACCGGACAGCTCTCCTATGCCAATTTACTAGCAAAAGCTGCTACACTATTACACCCCACAGGACAATTTGAATTGATTCTTCCAACAGATTGCTACGAGACCATCAAAAAGATGGCACTCCAGGTTGGTCTCTTTCCACAAATAGAGACAAAGATTTGCACAAAGACAGGACTCCCCCCTAAACGTGTTTTAGTTGCTTTTGGTCATACAGAACAACCGCTTTGCAGCAACGAACTACTAATTGAACGGAGTAGGCATGTATACAGCCAAGACTATATCGATTTAACCAAAGAGTTTTACTTGAAGATGTAAACTATTTTAGGTCGTTTAATACATTTATGTTACTAAAGTAATCGATTGTCTTTACAAAGATAGACTTTGAATTGGTTGGATGGGTTGGCACTAGGATATTTAGTCCCTTCTCTATGAGCTCCACCTTAAGCGGTCCCTCTACTTCCATTGGGTCGCCATCAAAATGAATAACACTAGGATGTTCCAAATCGATGAACAGCTCCTTACATTTGAAGGTTTTAATATGCTTGTTCTTGTCGATATGTTTACTAAACAACTGAAAAGAGAGGGTGGGCACATCCATAAAGGTAAAAGGCTCTAAGATGGTTACATCCATCAAACCATCCGTTAAGGAGGCCTTAGGTGCTATATAAGCATTATTACCATACTGCGAAGCATTTGCGCAAGCAATTAAAAACGCTTTATACTGTTGGGTGTTATTACCGGTTCTCACGGTATAGGTGTTTGGCTTATACTTGAGATATTCACGCAGGGTGTTTTCAAGATAGGACAAGATGCCTCTCTTTTTAGAACGCGCAAATTTTAAACTAACAAAAGCATCAAAGCCAACACCACAAGTGCAAAAGAAGGGTATATCATTAATCTTGCCAAAGTCAATGCATTCAACGTGTTGTTCGTTAATAACATCAATGGCCAATTTCATATCTAAAGGAATCTGTAGATGACGCGCTAAGCCGTTCCCCGATCCACAGGGAATAATACCCATTGTTAAGGAGGAACCTATTACAGAACGAGCCACCTCGTTTATCGTACCATCGCCACCTACTGCTATCACATAATCGTAAGTATGCTCAATGGCCCATTTCACTAGTTCAGAAGCGTGACCAGCATATTCCGTTAAAACGATCTTGAATTCAAACTGTTGACGGTCTATATGATTGGTGAAATAATCAATAATTTGTTTCTTTTTAGTCGTTCCAGAAATTGGATTAATTATAGCAATTAGTTTCTTCACCTTCCTTTTTTTCATTTTACAATTGGAGCTACAAAAATAATCTATTTTTCTGAAAAGAAAGTAATTCGCCCTCTTTAAAAAAAAATAGATTGTTTTTTTTTGAAAAACAATACAGAATAACAATAATTTATTAACTTTGCGGCCTACATTTTTTTGAATGGTGCAATAAAACGGCCTAATCAAGTAAATTGTGGAATGTATTTAATCATATACATTAATTATAGGCATTAGGCTTATTAACATCTTATTATGGGTTTATTACAAGACAAATTATCAAAATACACTCTTCCACAAGAGATAAAAGCAAGAGGTGTATATCCTTATTTCCGTTGTATTGAAAGCGAACAAGATACGGAAGTTATAATGAGTGGACGTAAAGTCCTCATGTTTGGTTCTAATTCTTATTTGGGGTTGACGAACCATCCAAAAGTTATTGAAGCCTCATTGGAAGCTACACGCAAGTATGGAACAGGTTGTGCTGGTTCACGTTTCCTAAACGGAACGTTAGATTTACACTTACAACTAGAAAAAGAATTAGCTGAGTTTGTTGGAAAAGAAGATGCAATAATCTATTCAACAGGATTCCAAGTTAATCTAGGTGTTGTATCTTGTGTTACAGGTAGAGAAGATTATATTATTTGTGATGAGCTAGACCATGCCTCTATTGTAGAGGGTCGTCGTCTCTCTTTTTCTACCATCTATAAATACAAGCACAACAACATGGAAGCCTTGGAAAAGGAGTTGAAGAAGTGCAAACCTGACAAGGTAAAATTAATTATTGTGGATGGTGTGTTCAGTATGGAAGGCGATGTAGCTAACTTACCAGAAATTATTCGTCTATCAAAGAAATACAATGCAAGCGTCATGGTTGACGAAGCACACGGATTAGGTGTTCTTGGTAGAAATGGTAGAGGTACATGCGATCATTTCAATCTAACAAAAGATGTTGATCTTATCATGGCTACTTTCAGTAAATCATTGGCCTCTATTGGTGGATTTATTGCTGCAGACAAATCAGTAATCAATTATTTAAGACATAACTCTCGCCCATATATCTTCAGTGCAAGTAACACTCCAGGTGCTACTGCTGCTGCACAAGCTGCTCTTCATATCATGAAGACAGAGCCTGAGCGTATTGACTATCTATGGAAAATCACAAACTATGCTTTAAAACGTTTTAGAGAACTTGGTTTTGAAATTGGTAATACCTCCACTCCAATTATCCCATTATATGTAAGAGATATTGAGAAGACATTCATCGTAACTAAAATGTTATTTGAAGAGGGCATCTTTATCAATCCTGTTATTCCTCCAGCTTGTTCGCCAGAAGATACATTGATTCGCTTCTCTCTTATGGCTACCCATACGGTGGAACAAATAGATATAGCTGTTGAAAAGCTATTAAAATGCTTTAAAGAATTAGATATTATCAAGTAAACAAAAACTTGTATCGCATATATAAAGAAGTAAATCTATTAAGATTTACTTCTTTTTTTTGTAGATATACTTATTAGTTACTGAAATAATATATCTTTGTATCTATTCAACATATAGAAATTACCTACAACTATGGGATTACTACTTTTTTATCTGTTTCTAGCACTTTTTGTATCTTTCTTATGTTCTATTCTAGAGGCTGTTTTGCTCTCTACACCTAGCACATTTGTAAACACAAAGGCCTTAGAGGGGAACCGTAGTGCCCTCATCTTAAAAAAATTCAAACAAAACATTGATAAGCCTCTCTCTGCTATCCTCTCCCTCAACACCATAGCTAACACAGTAGGAGCAGCAGGCGTAGGTGCACAAGCTAGAGTACTTGGCAATGAGTATGTGGGCATAGTGTCTGCTATTCTGACACTGCTCATATTAATCTTCTCGGAGATCATCCCGAAAACAATTGGAGCCTCTTATTGGAGAGTATTGGCACTACCTGCCACAAGTGTTATTCGCCTACTCATCACGATTTGTTACCCACTTGTTTGGATGTCAGAATTTATCACCAAAGCCATTACTAATAAATCAAAGAAAAATTCTATTAGTCGCGAAGAGATTAGTGCTATGCTAAATATTGGCGAAAAGGAGGGTACCTTCGAATCGAAAGAGAATAAGATTATTCAAAATATCATGCGTCTATCTGTTGTGAAAGCAAAAGAGATTATGACTCCTCGAACCGTTGTGGCAACTGCTTCAGAAGATATGACATTGAAGGAGTTCTATGCTAACAAATCGCTTTTACACTACTCCAGAATCCCCCTTTACTCTAACGATGAGGGCGAAAATATCACTGGATACATTCTTCGCCAACAGGTCTTTGAGCTTCTTGCAGCCGATAAGTTTGACATTTTACTTAAGGATATTAAACGACCAATTCAGATTTATGTGGATCTACAATCAATCACCTCTATATGGGAAGACCTATTAGCTAACAAGGAGCATATAGCATTAATAGTAGATGAATATGGTAGTTTTGTAGGTATTGTTACTATGGAAGATGTGATTGAGAGTCTATTAGGACTACAAATCCTAGATGAGAAAGATAGGATTACGAACATGCAAGAATATGCACGTAAACGTTGGGAGATACGAAAAGCAAAATACAACTATCTCTACGAAACAGAATCGCCCACTTATCCAAAAGAATAAGCAGGCGATTTTTGTGTTTTTTAGAAGAACAAACTATTTCATCTTACGCAAAACAAGTGCTGTTCTAGCTGGTATATACAACTTTAACCATTCTTTTTTCTCTTTCTTATAGAGCGGATCGGCTATGGTGAAATGTTTCACACTATCATCCGCTAATCCGTTACCACCATATAGCGTGCTATCGGTGTTTAGAATCACCTCATAGGTACCTGGTGCTACCAAGAATCCATAATCGGTAAACGATTTCATCGGATTGAAATTATAGACAAACACTAAGTCATCGCGTTTATACGCAAACACTTGATCCGAATCATTGTACCAAATCTTCACTAATTCTGAAGATTCAAAACCGGTAGCATCTCCCATCAAGTGCATTAATGCTCTATCAAAATCGGCTAGATAATGATATACTAATGTCTTATTATCTACAAGGTCCCATTGGCGACGTGCATATTTGTGCGACCAGCCATTGCCTTCACGTGGAAAATCGATCCATTCTGGGTGACCAAATTCATTGCCCATAAAATTCAAATAGCCACCATTTATTGTAGTAGCGGTAACCATTCTAATCATCTTATGAAGTGCCATACCTCTATTAACACGATAGTTCTCATCCCCTTTCCGCATATGCCAATACATATCGGCATCAATAAGTCGGAAAATCAATGTTTTATCGCCAACTAATGCTTGGTCATGACTCTCGGTATAAGAGATTGTTTTCTCATCTTTCCTTCTATTGGTCACCTCCCAAAGAATAGAAGATGGTTTCCAATCTTCATCAATTTTCTCTTTAATCAGTTTAATCCAATAATCTGGAATATTCATAGCTAGTCTATAGTCGAAACCATATCCACCCTCATCTACAGGAACAGCAAGACCAGGCATACCGGTCACCTCTTCAGCAATCGTTATAGCTTGAGGTTTAACAGCATGTATCAAACGATTAGCCAATGTTAAATAACAAATAGCATTTGCATCTTGATGTCCATTATAATACTCTTCGTAGTTAACAAACGATTCCTCTAATCCATGACTATAGTATAGCATGGAGGTTACACCATCAAATCTAAAGCCATCAAAGTTAAACTCTTCTAACCAATATTTGCAGTTAGAGAGTAAGAAATGGAGCACCTCATCTTTTCCATAGTCAAAGCAGAGAGAATCCCAAGCTGGATGAACACGTCGCTCCCCTTCTAAGAAATATTGAGAGGGGTCACCGGCAAAGTTACCAAGACCTTCTACTTCATTTTTTACAGCATGAGAATGCACAATATCCATAATCACAGCTATTCCCAATTCGTGTGCAGCCTCAATCAAATCTTTTAACTCTTCTGGCGTACCAAAACGAGAGGAGGGTGCAAAAAAGTTAGAAACATGATAACCAAAACTACCATAATATGGATGTTCCTGAACAGCCATCATCTGAATGCAGTTATAATTGGCTGCTGCAATTCGTGGTAATACCTTTTCTTTAAACTCTGTATAACTACCCACTTTTTCCTCTTGTTGTGCCAT
>Ga0172378_10000688_pt1 | contig 30078 bp, 15 predicted proteins | sample GrowelOW332metaG_FD_119755 | JGI IMG/M metagenome (GOLD analysis project Ga0172378, IMG submission 119755) | Groundwater microbial communities from an aquifer near a municipal landfill in Southern Ontario, Canada - Pumphouse #3_1 metaG | ecosystem: Environmental > Aquatic > Deep subsurface >...
CTTCAGCCGCATCAAGCGCCTGCGAAGCCAGATTGTCTGTATACTGTGCTTCTGCTGCTTTCTGAACAGTTGTACCGGATATTCTGAGCGCTTCCATTTCCTCTGCTTTTTTTTCAATTCGTGTTTTGTTAAGCTGTTGGGCAGATATCAGAATATCGGCAGCTTCCTGTGCACGTACATGAAGAGACTGCGCTACCTGTGCTTCCTCTGCCTGTGCAAGATTCTCGAGAGTTGTAAAAGTCTTTGTCAGAGTTCGTGCACGTTTTTCGCCTATTCCCGGAATCTGCAGGAAAATGCTTACAGTGTTTTCCTTTGTCCGGAGATTCTGATTGCGGCTGGTAGCAAAACGGTGTGTTTCGTCGCGTACGCGCTGGAGCAGTCGGAGCGCGTCGCTTCGTTTAGGCAGGCATACAGGAGTACTGTCTCCAGGCCGGTAAATTTCTTCATCTCGTTTTGCAAGTCCTGCGACAGGAATATTGAGGTTAAGTGTGCGCAGTACGCCCTCTACTGCATTTACCTGCCCGATACCGCCGTCTATAAGTATCAGATCCGGCAGATCAGCCTGTTCGTTAACCAGCCTTGTATACCGTCTGCTTACAGCTTCGCGCATTGATGCAAAATCGTCTATAAGACCGTCGGTTGTCTTCAGCCGGAAATACCGGTAGTTCTTTTTATCCGGATTTCCATTATAAAAGCTGATAAGGCTTGCAACAGGAAACTTGCCGCCGATATGTGCTATATCGAATCCTTCAATACGTACCGGAAGCGAATCAAGATAAAGCAGCGTTTTCAGTTCTTCAAGTGCCGGAATGTCACCCCGTTCGCGCAGCCGTCTGATAATATCTTCGTGTGCATTTCCGCATGCCATATTGAGCGCGGCGGTATGACGTCCTGCATTTTCCATAGTATCTGTTACCGTAATTACCTCCGTGTCTGCTCCTAGTGTTTCTTTGAACCAGCGCATGAGGTCTACCGGAGCGGACTGACTTTCACTCCTGAGTGATGGAATATAGATACGGGGAGGAACTTCGTCTTTATCAGTATAGTACGCGTTAAGAAATTCCGGCATAAGTTCGTCGTCCTCGTTCAGGCTTACGGTACGATAATTGTCGCGTCCTTCAAGTTTTCCCGACCGGAGTTTAAGCACTGTAAAACTTACGAGTTCTCCCTCCCGCCAGTGTGCTATATAATCACGGTCTTCGCTGTCGAATCCTTCCACGACGTTCTGGTTCTGCATTACCATAAGTGCCTTGAGTCCGTCACGCAGACGTGCTGCTTTTTCAAAGTTAAGTTCCGAAGCTGCCTGTTTCATTTCAGCTGTAAGTTTTTTTACAGTCTCGTCTCCTTTTCCCTCAAGTAACTCTGAGATTTCTCCGATGTATTCAATATAGGTCTCCTGCGGAATTTTTCCGCAGCAGGGAGCTTTGCAGCGTCCTATATGGTAGTACATACACGGTGCATCGCGTTTTCTGAACGTTTTACAGTGACGGACCGGATAGAGCCTGTAAAGCGTGTCGATGAATGTGTCCAGTGCACCTGCGTCGGGATACGGTCCAAAATACGTAGACCCGTCCTGAAGTACTCTTCTTGTTTTGAAAAATCGTGGGAAGGCTTCGTTTGTAATACGAAGTACAGGATACGATTTACCGTCTTTGAGGTTTATATTATAACGGGGGCTGAATTTTTTTATAAGGTTGTTTTCAAGCAGAAACGCTTCATATTCGTTTGACGTCGTGATATATTCGATTGACTGCGCATGCGAAATGAGCAGCCTTGTTTTAATGTCCTTACTGCCGGAAAAATATGACGACAGCCGGCTTTTAAGATTTTTTGCTTTACCGACATAGATTACGTTTCCCTGAGGGGTCCGCCACAGGTAAACGCCGCTCGAGGAGGGGGCTTTCAATGCGGTCTGATGTAATATTTCTCGTACCGTGTTGTTATTATTCATAGAAAATATGTATAACCTATATAGAAAGAAAATACTGATTTTATTCTCACTTTGTCTAGTCTATACGGGATTTTTGCCATGGAGACTTTTTTCCGACTCAATTACCCTTGGTGGAAAAGAAGGGTGGTCAAAACTCTCTTTACGTAAGGGAGTCACGGAAGGAACGGGACGTTTTGGTTATACGTGTATAGAACTGGCAACGAATGCACGTACAGACGACCGCAGTACCGATGCACTTATCGATTTTGAAAAGCAGCCTTTTTCAGAACGTACCGGAAATTATTCAGTCAGAACAGATTTATTCGGTATAACGACAAAATCCGTAATGGGGAAGGGGGCTGCACTCGGGAGAGGCAGAGGTGGTATGCTCCTTAAGGGCAGGCCCGGTTCGGTATTCGGAACGGAAGGCCCGACAGGATCTTTCTATATTGAATTCTGGCTTGCTCCTTCGCTTTCAGAAAACGGGGAGGTTGTTTTCAACTGGCGTTCATCCCGTAACATGCAGCTGAACTTACCTGGCAGTCAGAAGAACAGCATACTTTATCAGATGATAACAGGTGTGTTCAATAAAAATCATATTGAGTGGACATTTACAAATGTTTTCGACGGTTGTCCGCAGGAAGATATTGTTATAAGCGGTATGAAAAACATTGTGCCTGACGTCTGGTCCCATCATGCAGTCAGCTTTGACGAAGAAACAGGCCGCATTGAGTACCGTGTCGACGGGCAGCTGGAAGCTGTCAAATATGTAACTTCGACAGGTCATGAATCAGGTACTGTATATTCTTTATATCTCGGCGTTCCTGCAGATGTTGAACTTTGTCCTCGGTACACAGGAAAAATTGACGACTTCTGCATTCAGAGGGGAACATATGACGCTGCGCTTCAGAAGGAATCTGAAGAAGCAACCGGTCTTGGTTATTCAAAATTCTTAACATCCGGAGGGCGTATCGAAACACAGCCGTTGTTGACGTCAATGGGTACTTCAATTGATTCTGTTTCGGCTGTTATGAATGAACCTCCGCAGACAGCAATTATGCTGTATGTACGCGGCGGCGATAATTTTTTTAATTGGACTGATACGTACCCTGAATGGAAACCGGTAAAGAATGGTGAAAAAATATCGGATATCCGCGGTTTATATTTCCAGGTGGCAGCCGATTTATATCCCGACGGTAATGGCAGTATAACACCGTCTTTAACACAGCTTGTGATCAATTACACGAAACAGCTGGAACCGCTCCCCCCGTTTAAAATAAAGGCAGTGCCGGGAGACGGTTGTGTTACCTTGACATGGAGTTATTCTGTAGATGAATCTGCCGGAAGTTATCTTGTATACTATGGTACCCGGTCGGGAGAATATCTGGGAAGAACTGCGTTACAGGGACCGTCGCCTGTAAATGCGGGTAATACGACGTCATTAACAATTACCGGCTTAAAAAATGGAACAATATATTATTTTGCGGTATCGGCGGATTCGAAGTTCGACACCAGAATAAATGGACAGCTTTCACAGGAAGTATATGCCCGACCGTATGCAGCAGGGGAATAGAATATGAACAATGAAAAAGAAAAAGAAAAGAAATTCATTATGAAACGGGCAAATGCAGCAGTTATTTCCCGGGATTTTGCATTAGCGGCCCGTTTGTATAAGAACCTGCTCAGGGATGATCCGGGCAATATAGGATTGCTCAGTGCTCTCGGCAGTCTCTATGTAAAAGCAGGTGACGATCAGAAAGCACTTTTGTATTTTGAGCAGGTTCGGATATTGTCTTCAAATAATTTTGAAGCGCTTAACAGTATGGGTGGTATTTATCGTCGTCTGAAAAGATACGAAGATTCGATCAATGTGCTGCAGCAGGCTCTTGATCTTGGTTTGAACGATGTTCAGGTTAATTATAATCTTGGTTTTACATATCGTTCTATGGGAGCATATGATCAGGCAATTGAATGTTTTGAATCGGTTATAGACGAGAAACCTGACGATGTTCTTGCCTATAATCATCTTGGTGCAATTTATGCGCTAAGAAAAAATCACCGGAAAGCTGTTGAGGTATATAAAAGAGGACTTCAGGTAGATCCGAATCATCCGATTTTGCAGTTTAATCTTGCCAGAAGTTACGAAATGCTTCATGACGACAAAGATGCTGCCTCTGCGTTTGAAGCAGCTCTTCGTGCGAAACCAGGCTGGCTGGAGGCGATACGGGATTATACGGAACTGCTGCTGCGCCATCATAATACGAAAAACGCCGCAAATCTTGTACAAAAATCAATCGTATTGTATCCGAACAATATTGAAATGCAGAATTTACTTGGCCGTATTTATTTAAAGCAATACGATTACAATTCCGCGATGCAGCTTTTTGAAAAAGCACACAGAATTGACAGTGATGACACTGATGTACTTACTGGTCTGGCAGAAACATATGAAAAGAGCGGCAGAGCAAAAGATGCTGCAGCTGTAATGGAAAAAGCCGGACAGATAAAACCGGATGATCCTGCTGTTACCAGACAATACGCACATGTACTGCTTTCGGCAGATGATACACAGGCTGCCGTTGCCAAAATAGAAAAGCTGTATAAGGAAAATAAAAACGACGTCCGGACACTTGATTTGTGCGGACAGTATTATATCTGCTGCAATGATGATAAAAGGGCGGACCGGGTATACGAAAAAATAAATAAAATTGATTCGTCGTATGATGAATATAAAAAAGAAGCTTCAGACAGATATAAACAGAAAGGCCGCCTCAGCAAAGCTGTCAGTTCCCTTGAACAATATATAGCAGAACATCCGGAGGATCCTGCAGGACTTATTGCACTTGCCCGTATTCAGGAAGCTTCAGGAGATGCAGCTTCAGCACTCGAAAATTACTCTAAAGTGCTTAAATATGATCCTTTTAATGTTCTTGCAGGCAATGAAGTACAACGACTTGGAAGTATAATCGGTAAACCTGACAGTCAGCAGCAAAATTCAGGGACATTGACTTTTGATGATGCAGATAGCAGCAGCGAAATTGTGATGGATACGCCTGTCGAAGAAGAGCAGCCAGCAGTCTCTGCAGAAAATGATGAACCGTTTGACTTTGACGTTATGGGTGACAGTCTCCTTGAAGAGGATGATGAAAAGAATCCGTTTGTTCTTTCTGATAAAACAGCAGAGGAAGATGAAACGGATAAAAATGAAGAGGAATTGCAGGGACTTAATCAACTTATTCCTGCAGATCAGCCTATAGATCTGTCTGGAAAAGCTGAAGAAGGTTCTGCTGCAGATGATACAAATGATATTCTTAACGGAATTATAAAACCGGCATCTCCTGCAGGCCCGTCTGCCGGAGATGACATTGATGACGGGTTCGGTACCGAAAATATAGAAGAGAATCCAGAGCATCAGCCTCTGCCGCCTGAGTCTGGTGCAGGCAATGATACAGGCATTCCTTCCGGTACGGATAAAGAAAAACCCAGGGAAGCCCCAGGTCCAGTGTCTGACTTTACACAGGCAAACAGATTTCCTGAACAGGAAAAAGCTGAAAAACCAGTTGTCATTATTCCCCCGCAGACTGATTTGTCCGGAAGAATACTGGATAGAATTGAAGCCGCGATGGACAGAGCAAAGACGCAGAATGATTCGACTCTCACAGCTGTACAAAAAACATACGATGCCGTTCAGAGTGCTGCGGAACGAGCCTGGAATGCAGCTCAACAGGCAGCTGATTCCGCACAGGGAGCCGACAATGCGGTTTCATATATTAATCAAATGAAAGAGGATGCTGCGCAAAGAACTGCGGAAGATGCTGTAAAAAAAGTACAGGAATCCGGAGAGAACACAGAGATTCCTCCGGATGTTTTAAATCAGAAAAATGAAGAAACTTCCGATACAGAACCGGAAGAAACGCTGAATATACCGGTTGAAAACGATGAAGCACAGACAGATACCTGTATGAATTCAGGAGAAGCAGAAACGGCCTGCGGTAAAACAGCTGCAGACTATGACGCAATGATAGATAAAGCGGCCGAATTGCTTCCGGATATTGTTTCAATGCTTGAAAAAAAAGGAAATACGGAAAAATTTATGCCCCAGCTTGAACTATTCAGGCAGCTTCGGGAATTATGCGGATATTTACCGCCCGGCAAGAAAGAATTATTTATGTCGAGCAGAACTCGGATGCTGCTGGATTATGTGATTGATAAGCTGTCCGGCAGACCTGGACTTATATCGACAGCCGATGAACTTCGCAGGACGAAATTATTGTCTGATATTTTTCCATCGGAAGAACCTGTTCCGCCTTCTTCAGAAATTTCAGACAGACAGCTTGCCCATACGGTGATTGAAAACATGCGGGAAATGGTCAAAGATCTGCCTGATGCATATCTTGCAAAAGCGCTTGACGATTGTGCAGTCGAAGCGTTCGAAACACTCTGATCAGGGAATACGTATAATGCGGGAATGAGAAATTACTTCATTCCCCGTTTTCGTGATCAGTATGTCATTTTCAAGCCGGCATCCGCCGAGTTCGGGATCATACAGCCCCGGCTCAAGGGTGAGTATCATTCCCGGCTGGAAAAGCACCGTTGATGGTATTTTCGTACTTATGTGCGGCAGCTCATGTATTTCCAGCCCGATAGCGTGACCAAGCGTGTGCGGCATTTTTCTTTTTCCGGCAGCAAATATGGCATCAGCCTTTGCAGCAGCGTCGTGAATTGAAGTTTCCGGTTTATACAGCTTAAGGCACTCGTCCGCAGCTTTCTGCACAAGATTTACAAGATTATCCTGTCCGGGTGTTATTTTCCCTTTTACAACGGTAACTGTGGTATCACTTGTGTATCCGTTGTAGACAACTCCGAAGTCCAGTATGGAAAGCCCGTTGTCGGGCCATTTTGCTGCTGTATAATTAGGGAAACAGTGAATGGCCCAGCTGCGCGACGGACCTGCCGCAAGTGTGTCAAAACCTGTCCGTTCGCATCCGTTTTCCCGGCAGACCTGTTCAATAAGCAGTGCCACGTCCGTTTCGGTCTTTATTCTGCCCGTTTTAATCTTTTCTTCAATGTCGTCGATTATTATGTCTCCGATACGAGCTGCCTCTTTTGTACATTCAATTTCATATTCGTCTTTTATCATACGCGAATATACAAGATGTTCATGCACTCCGTTTTCATGGCAGCGTACGTCGCAATCGGAAAGGACATCGACGTATTTAAGAAAATCCGGATACGGTGTTGATGGCGGCAGTTCCACTTTTTTATTTTGAAAATGACTGTTCGCATTGAGATTTGTTTTTACCGCTTCAAGCGCAGTGTTGCTGTATTTTGTATACGGTATAATTTTATCGCAGAATGACTGTTTTTTTGCAAGATTTGCGTCCCACGGAATAAGAACAGAGTATGCGTCGTCAAAGACTATTAATACAGCATCGGACGGATGTCCTGTAAGATAACGGATTGCCGGTTCCCGGTGTTCTTCTTTGTCAATAAAAACGGTTGCACCAGTACCGGAGCTTTTCATAAAGTCCGCAATTTTTACGCGTCTGTCCGTATATATTTTTTTCATTTCTTCTGTTGATGGAATTCTCATAATAAGCCTCTTTAATACAATATAATACTATTTCTTGATTCGACGGGATAATTTCCCGGTGACAGTCTGTACGACCGGGTCCCGTGTGACAATAAGAAGAACTGCACCTGTTACGGCAAAAATACATGTCGTGAGTATAACCGGCATGCCATCCGAAATAAGTCTGTTGTGTCCCGAAAATAACCGGATTATATACGGACGAAGAAAATAGGTCGGTACCGATGCAATAATTGAGAAAGCAGTTATTTTTAATGCATAAAAAATAAAAGCCTTAACGATTTTTTTTGTGTTTACAGAATGCGTCTGCGGCATCGCTGCAAACAAAAATACAGTGTTTGCAAAACTTGCAACAGAGAGGGCCAGCGCAATTCCGCCGCCGCTCATAGGATGGACTAGAATGGATGCGAGAGCGATGTTTACCCCGAAATTTAAAAGTCCGCCGGCAGTCGGGAGCGTCGTATTACTTTGTGCATAGTACGCCGGTGACAGAATACGGTTAATCGCAATAAAGACAAGCCCCGCCATATGAAAACGAAATACAGTGAGTGTCATTTGTACGGATTCTTCCGTAAAATTGCGGCTTTTATATATAAGAGAGATGATTTCCCGTCCTGTAATGAGCGAATAGAATGTTACTGGGATCGAAATAAGTGTTATTATCTGCATCGCATGGATAAGCATAACGGAAAATTCATCCCATTGTTTTTTTTTCGCAAGTCCCGACATGTCAGGCAGAATAACACTTCCTATGGAAACTGCGAATATTCCGAGAATAAGTTCCTGCAGCCGCAGCGAATACTGCAGACTTGAATATATGCCGATTCCGGCTCTTTTTGCAAGAGTACTTGAAACAAGGTCGTTCACCTGGTACGCAGCCATTCCTACGATTGTCGGCAGTATAAGTGTAATGACCTTGATGGTTCCCGGATTTGTAAATGCTTTTTTGAGTGACGAGAAAGAAATGTGCCATTCCGTTTTCAGCACGAACGGGAGCTGGAAAAGCGCCTGAACGCAGCCGCCTGCGATAACTCCGACAGCCATAGCCCGTGCTGAATTAGCCATATGGGGGGCCAGTATATACGTTGCGGTAATCACGATCATATTGAACAGTACAGGAGCAAATCCTGATGGAGTAAAAATATCCACACCGTTCAGAATTCCCTGAAAAAACGCCGCAACAGAAACGACGATAAGGTATGGAAACATGATGCGGGTAAGGAATACTGCTTCCGGTACTGTTGCAGCGTCTGTTCTGCCGTAGAACAGTTTTATAAGCAGCGGCGTAAAAATAATGCCGAGAAGAACAACGAGTGTCGTAAGAAATGTAACAAGCGTGAGAGTTGCCGATATAAAGTCCTGTGTTCTGCGTTTATCTTCGGCCGTATGTGCGTCTTCAATATATGAACGGAATGTCGGAATAAATGCGACTGAGATACTGTTTTCTGCAAAAAGTCTGCGGAACAGATTCGGAAGCTGGAATGCGATACCGAAAGCATCTGCATAGCTGCCTGTTCCAAGAAATGCAGCTTTTGTCATTTCCCTGACCAGTCCGAGAATACGGGAAAGAAGCGTTACAAATGAAAGACGTAAGCCTGATTTGACGAGAGAATGCTTTTGTTTTTCTGCCATAGATTTATTCAGAATACTCAAGTTACTGAAAATAAGCAATGCTCAGCAGAAATCGCCGGGGAAATCTCTTTTATTGCCTAAAACAGCTTTTACCATTATTATTTATCATATATACATACGTAAAAATGTAAATACAAGGATATATATGGTTGAAACACAGACTGCTTCCGGAAAGAATGATGTACACCTTACTGCAGAAAATCTGCTGCCGATACGAATCGGTATTGATGTTGGTTCAACGACAGTAAAAATTGCTGTACTCGACGATGACGATACACTTGTTTACGGAGACTATCAACGCCACCGTGCAGATATTTGCAGTACAATTGTTACTGTTGTAAATCAGGCACTTGACGTTGTTGAACAGAAAGTTGCCGGAGGTGCGAAACGTACTGTAAGCGTGAAAGTTACAGGATCCGGCGGACTGTCTGTATCGCAGTGGCTCAATATTCCGTTTATTCAGGAAGTCATTGCCGCAACAACTGCAGTAAAAAAAATTATTCCACAGACTGATGTCGTTATAGAACTTGGCGGCGAAGATGCGAAGATAACATATTTCCGTGGTGGTGTCGAACAGCGCATGAACGGTACTTGTGCAGGAGGAACCGGTGCATTTATCGATCAGATGGCCGCTCTTCTTGAGACAGATGCCGACGGACTTAATGAACTGGCGGGGAATGCACATACCATTTATCCCATAGCCGCCAGATGCGGTGTATTTGCAAAAACAGACGTTCAGCCGCTTATCAATGAGGGCGCGCGCAGGGAAGATGTTGCTGCTTCCATTTTCCAGGCTGTTGTAAGTCAGACCATATCAGGGCTTGCATGCGGCAAACCTATCCGCGGGCATGTTGCTTTTCTGGGAGGTCCGCTTCATTTTATGGATCAGCTGCGGAAACGGTTTGTCGTAACCCTCAATCTGAAACCTGATGAAATAATTGTTCCTGATAATTCCCAGTTGTTTGTCGCACTGGGATCTGCGTTTTCGGCAGATCGTAAATGTACCTGCAATGCATGCGGCTCTGACTTTCATTTTCCTGCGATTACAGAATTTCGTGAAAGCCTTAAAAAACTTGTCGGTGCCGAACTTAACGAAGTACAGCGCCTTGAACCGTTGTTCAGAAATCAGGAAGAACTTGACGAATTTAAGAACCGTCACGCGAAGGAAAAGGCCGTACGCGGTAACCTTGATTTGGTAAAGGGACCTGTATTTCTTGGCCTTGATGCAGGTTCTACCACAACAAAAGCCGTTCTGATTGACCAGGAAGGACGTATTCTGTGGAATTTCTATGCGGCAAATGCAGGGAATCCTGTAGAGCTTGCGGTAAAAGTTCTTAAAGATCTGTATCACCGGCTGCCGGAAGATGTGTATATTGCCCGTTCTGTTTCTACCGGGTATGGAGAGGCTTTGTTTCAGGCGGCCCTTAATGTCGATTCCGGCGAGGTTGAAACTATTACCCATTACCGGGCGGCCGATTTTTTTGTCCCCGGCGTTGAATTCCTGCTTGACATAGGCGGACAGGATATGAAATGCCTGCGTATGAATGACGGAGCAATCGTTTCAATTCAGTTGAACGAAGCGTGTTCATCGGGATGCGGCAGTTTTCTTGACAATTTTGCACATACGATGGGTATGGATGTACGCGAATTCAGCAGAATAGCACTTCTTGCACAGAAACCTGTTGACCTGGGAAGCCGCTGCACAGTTTTTATGAACAGCCGCGTAAAACAGGCCCAGAAGGAAGGGGCGTCTGTTGCAGATATTTCTGCAGGTTTGTCTTATTCCGTTATAAAAAATGCGCTTTTCAAAGTTATAAAGCTTCGTAAAGCGAGCGATATCGGTATGAAAATCGTTGTACAGGGAGGTACTTTCAACAATGATGCAGTTCTTCGTGCATTTGAAAAAATTGCAGGAGTGAATGTATTCCGGCCCGACGTTGCAGGCCTTATGGGAGCGTACGGTTCTGCACTTATTGCACATGACCAGTGGCTCGACCTTACTGCGCCTAAACCTGACGATCCTCCAGGTACGCCGCGCCGGGAACTGCATTCCGGCATTGCGACGCTGGAACAGCTTGATTCGTTCCATGTCGACCTTGAACTTCACCGCTGCGGAAAGTGCCAGAATAACTGTCTGCTTACTATAAATACATTTACGACAGGAAGTGCGCAGCGGCGGTTCGTTACCGGCAACAGATGCGAACGCGGAGCCGAGCTTGGGGGGAACGTACTCGATGCAAGTAATAAGAAAGATACGAATATAGAATTGGTAAAAGAAGCAAAGCTTCCGAATATGTTCGAGTGGAAATACAAACGCCTGTTTCATTACGCTCCGCTGCGTAAGGAAGATGCCCCGATGGGAGACGTTGGTATTCCGCGCGTCCTTAATATGTATGAAAATTATCCATTGTGGTTTACTTTCTTTACGAAACTTGGTTTCCGCGTCATACTTTCACCCCGTTCATCCCGTCTTATTTATGAAAAAGGACTTGAAACCATTCCGTCGGAATCCGTCTGCTATCCTGGGAAAATTTCGCACGGCCATGTTGAAAGCCTTCTTCAGCAGGGAATAAAATTTATTTTTTATCCGTGCGCACCGTATGAACAGCAGGAAGACCCCGGTGCGGGAAACCACTACAACTGTCCCATCGTCACAAGCTATCCCGAAGTGCTCAGAAACAATGTCGATGCACTTCGTCAGGATGCGTCTGTTCTCTATATGGATCCGTTCCTGCCGATTTACGACAGGAAGCGTCTTGCAGAACGTCTTGTTGAAGAACTTATCCCTCATTTTCCACAGCTGACGAAGGTCCAGATAGATGAAGCTGTAAATGCGGCGTGGAAAGAACAGGAAAAATTCCGCAGAGATGTCGAAACGGCAGGAGAAGAAGCGGTTGAAGAGATGATCCACCGCGGCGGCGAAGGAATCGTGCTTGCCGGGCGCCCGTATCACCTTGATCCGGAAATTAATCACGGTATACCGGAATTAATAAACGGTCTTGGTCTTGCAGTTTTTACGGAAGACAGCGTTGCACATTTAGGCAGCATCGATCGTCCTCTTCGTATTATCGATCAATGGACATATCATAACAGATTGTACCGTGCAGCGTCTTTTGTTACCGGCATGCCGGATCTTGAACTTGTTCAGCTGACAAGTTTCGGCTGCGGACTTGACGCTGTTACCTCGGATCAGGTTGACGAAATCATGCGTGCAAAAGGGCGTATGTACACACTTATAAAGATTGATGAAGGTTCGAATCTTGGTGCCGTCCGTATCAGAATACGTTCTCTTATAGCCGCCGTCCGCGAACGTGAACGCACCCACCGCAAACCTGTCGTAAAGAGCGCCGCATATCAGCGGCAGGTGTTTACGAAGGAAATGAAGTATACGCATACGATTATTGCACCCCAGATGTCTCCGATTCATTTCCGGCTTATTCAGAAAGCGTTTGAATACAGCGGATATAAATTTGTTATTCTTGATGCTGTTGATCCGAAAGCCGTCGATATAGGTTTGAAGTATGTCAACAATGATGCGTGTTACCCGTCCATCCTTGTAACCGGACAGATGATCGCCGCTCTGCAGTCAGGTAAATACGATGTCGATCATACATCCCTCATTATAACTCAGACAGGCGGCGGGTGCCGTGCTACAAATTACATCGGATTTATCCGCCGTGCGCTTAACGATGCAGGTTTGAATAAAATACCGGTACTTTCCCTGAATGCGCTTGGCCTTGAAAAAAATCCCGGATTCAAGCTTACATTTCCGCTTATAGACCGTATCCTCATGGGTGTAGTGACAGGCGACGTGCTTATGCGCGTGCTTTACCGTACGAGGCCGTACGAGGCTGTTCCAGGCTCTGCAAACGCGCTTTACGAAAAGTGGAACGGACGCGCAGAAATACAGCTTAAGTCGCTTTCGATACACGGATATCACAAACTTGTTAAGAATATTATTGAAGACTTCGACACGCTGCCGCTTCTTCCCGTTAAACAACCACGAGAAGGCGTTGTCGGTGAAATTCTTGTTAAGTTTCATCCGACGGCAAACAATCAGATTGTCGAGACAATTGAGCGGGAAGGAGCGGAAGCAGTCGTTCCTGATATGGTGAACTTCTTTCTGTATTCGTTTGCGACAGGCATATTCCGCCATGAAAAACTTGCCTTTCCGAAAAAAACTGAACGCAACGCAAGACTGCTTGTATGGTTTGCCGGGCGTTACAGAACACAAATTGAACACTATCTGCGCAAAAGCAGACGGTTCGATGCTCCTGAGTCGATTTACGAACAGATGAAAGGTGTCGACGATATCGTTCAGCTTGGTAACATTACTGGTGAAGGATGGTTTTTAACAGCGGAGATGGTTGATCTGATAAAAGAAGGCGTTCCCAGCATTGCGTGTGTGCAGCCGTTTGCCTGCCTGCCCAATCACGTAACCGGAAAAGGAATGATAAAGGAACTGCGCCGCCGTTTTCCCGGAGCGAATATAAGTGCAATTGACTATGACCCTGGTTCAAGTGAAGTAAATCAGCTGAATCGTCTGAAACTGCTTTTATCTAACGCTCCTGTGGGCAGACATCCTGACGAGAATGATGAGGGTATGATTGTGATGCCTGACGGAAAACTTGTGAAACCGGAAATACGGCTGGCAGAAGGCGGTGCAGGTTTTATTGATACAGAACCTGTTGCAGCAGGCAGTATGCCGCCGGCTGCAGGCAGTTAAAAAATACAGGATAATAATCTGTACAGTATCCTGTATTCATAATGAAAAGTTTGTATTCGGAGAATGATGACAGTGATAACGTGTAAGAGGATTTTTAGTACATCAGTATTCTTTATGATTGTATGTATTTCCGTTTATGCGGAAAACAGGCGGTGTGAAATTCCCGATTCGTCTGAAATCCGCGGAGATCTCATAGAGTCGTGGTTTGAGGCTCCTCTGAGCGGTGTACGTATGAACCGTCAGGAATTACGGCAGAACACAGCCGGTGATCAGTTTCAGATACGTCTTGAGGAATCAGAGACAACGTTTACTGTTTTTGTGTCGCCGCGTGAGGAGCTTCCTGTAGACGTGTATTCGGATAAAGGAAAACGGACGGAAATGCAGAGTGTCTATCCCGGTGATGCACCCGGAAGCTGGCTCCTCGTCCGTGACAAGCGTTCTGGTAATCCTCTCCGCGTCAGATATTATTTTGCAAAAGACAGTGATGTATACGTACAGTTTGTTCCGTTAAAGAATAATGCATATGCCGATTTTATTGTTTTCGGCAGATATGCAGCTCGGCAGGTTCCTACCGGTCTGCCATTCGAGCGGTTTTATGCGGCATCGTTTACAGATATCATGTCATGGACAAAGAATACGCTGCCGTGGGAATATGCATATCCCTATACGGACATGTACCACAGTACGCTTCAGATGATAAATGTTATCAGGGGGAAACTTTCCGGTCTTGTGTATGCGGAAGATGCAATGTATGATGAGAACGACGAACCAGTATACATTTCCACCGGAAAACGGCGTGAGATTCCTGAAGAAGATGCTGATAAAATTTCACTTTCTTCCGCCGGATTTATAAAATGGATTGCGGACGGCCTTGTTAATCCGGTTGCAGGAAGCAGTTTAAAACGTGAACCGCTGCTGGTCCAGACTGTCGATTATGATCCGCTCGGATATCAGGGAATTATGGCGGAAAAATACAACACTTCGTTTGCACTTGACTGGACGCGGAATATCGCCGCAGCTGTTCTTTCCGTAAATACAGGCAGAAAGTATCTGTATGCACAATCCGGCGTCGATATGACAGAGAACCCGTTCAGTGCAGAGCTTACTGACGGCGGCGTGATGAACACTGTTGGATATTTAAAGGATGCCGGATATCCTGCCGCTGTGCTCAAACCGCTTATGTATGTATTTGCCTCAAAATATCCCGGAGAGTGTTATCTTGCTGCTGTTCGTGAGACCGACCGCAGAACGTCTCCGGAAGTAAAAGTGTTCAATCAATGCGCAGTATTGTTTCCTTATTTCGATACCGGGGGAAAATTCAACTGTGTTGTTTTCAGAAACGGCGTGGAATCGACAGTCGACGATTTTTGCCGGAGCAACAGCAGTAATTTTATCCATCTGACGCGGATGAAGACTTCTGATAAATTCTTTCCGCTCTAACGTGAATGAATATGATGAAAAAAATATTTTTATTAGTTGCAGTACTGTTTCTGATTCCGGCTCTGTATGCAGAAGAGACTGACATGGCTCTTTTTAATGAATTATCTGCCGCATACAGCAGTGGATTTTATCCGGGTGCAGTCGAGTATGCCTCCCGGCTGGAGTCGGTTTATCCCGATTCAGTGTTCACCGGGCGTGCCCTTGTTATGGAAGGAGAAAGTCTCGTACGTCTTGGACGTGCAGGTGATGCGGAAAAGGTACTTAAAAAAGCCGTAACGCTAGTTCAAAAAAATAAGAAGCTCAGCCATGCCTGCTGCTATTGGAAAGGCCGGGCGCAGTATGCACAGCATAATTACAAAGATGCATTGTTTTCTTTTTTCGACAGCTGCAGAATAAGCGGGGCAGACGGACAATATTACAGTTCTGCAGTTTTGTACAGTGCCCGTTCGTATTATGTACTCGGCCTGTATGAGAGAGCGGTAGATCCGTTCGGATTCGTTGTCTCAAACGGTAAAAAATATTCTTTAGAGGATTATGAGGAAGCTGTTTTAAAACTTGCCGATTCATACAACAGAACGAATTCGTACATGCAGACGACAAACCTGTACAGTTCTTTTTCACAGAATTTTCTATCCGAAGATGTTTATGAACTTCTTTCGCTGTATGCAGGTGATGCGTACAGCGGGCAGGGCCAGTACCGGAAGGCGTTCGATTTATACAGTGCCGTTCTTGCTTCCGGACAGAAAAAATTTGCTGCGTCTGCTCTCCAGAAAGCGTATACTGTTTCATCGGAACATAGAAAAGAAGTCGCTACTGATGCCGGAACAGTCCTTTCACAGGCTCAGAGTGTCCTTGCCGATTCGCCCGGACTTGTTTCTGAATTCTGGATTCGACTCGGAATCGACGCATACAGCCGGAATGATTTTGAAAAAGCAAAGCAGTATTTAAATTCTGCCGGCGGTAATGCACCGGATGCTGTAAAACAGACTGCGGCACTGTATCTTGCGGAGATTGTATTTCGTGAGGCAGGTCCTTCACAGGCTTCCTCATATCTTGTAAAAGCAGAAAAGGATGCACTGCTCGAAGAAAAAGACAGTAGTTATCCAGCATATGCAGTTCTTATGCTGAAGTATGCTGCTCTTCAGAAAAGATGGGACGATGTAAAATCGTATGCCGCAAAAATTGCCGGTGCGGATGAAAAAACACGGTATTATACAGCCTTTGCGTATTATAATACGGGAGAATACGATACTGCTGCCGGTATTATTGAAAAAGATGTTGATGAGAATTCAGATGTACAGACACTTGCACTTTATGCACGCTCCCTTGTGAAACTACAGAGGATTCCGGATGCGCTGGCAGTATATGCGCGTATGGATAAGAATGGAAGAATAAACGATACGATCCGTCTTGATTATGCCGAAACACTTCTACTTGAAGGAGAACCTTCAGACGCATACGTACAGGCAGTACAATGCAGCGGGAAAGATGCTTTGTATGTTGCAGGGCTGGCAGCTTTTAACAGCCGCAGCTGGAATAAAGCTGAAGATTGTTTTTCAAAATATCTAGGAGTTCCTTCAGACAGTAAATATCAGCAGTATGCACTTTTTTATCTTGGTTATGCACAGTACAGACTTGGTGAAAACGGTACGGCATATTCTTCCCTTGCCGGTTTTGCGGAAAAATATCCCGGCAGCGAGTTATACTGGAATGCACGCATAACAGCCGCAAACGCCGCTGTACAGAATGGTAAATATGAACAGGCTGCAATCCAGGCGGCAGAAGCTGTGAAAACAGCACCCGATGTACCGTCCCGTGAGAAAGCAGTGCTGCTCTGCTCCGGAATATATGCCGATTCCGGTAATTATGCAAAAGCATTGAGCGAACTTTCACCGTATACAATGCAGAAAAATCAGTTCGGTATGAAATGTCTGTATGAAACTGCTCAGATTTTTGTAAAACAGGGAGAGATAGAAAAAGCCGACAACGCTTATCTGGGAATTGCGCGTATTTTTCCTTCCGAAGAACTTGCAGAGGAATCAATGTACCGCCGTGGAGAAATTTATTATACGGTGAAACAGTACGATACTGCTCTGTCCCGTTTTAAAGAATATAATAATCAGTATCCTGACGGAAGATTTACCGATGCATCCTGGTACTTCAGTGCAGATTGTCAGGTACAACAGGGGAATACAAATCGTGCCGTTCTGCTGAATAATGCACTTATAAAAAAATATCCCGACAGTACCTATATATACGGTGCGATGAAAAATCTTATGACCCTGTACCGGCAGACGGGCGATTATGACGATGCACTTGGACAGGCACGAAACCTGCTTCAAAGGTACGGCGGTCAGGCAAAATCCGACGGAATAGAAAAACAGATAAGTGAGCTGGAAAAACTTGCATCGGGCAGCAATGAGCCGGTAGTGCGGAAGCTGTCGGAATATGAACAGAAAGGCAGACTCTCTACAGCGGAAGGCCGGAAGGCCGGAACAGAGCTTGCTGCGTTGTATGCGGTTTCCGGGGCGACTTTGGACCGGGCTGCGGAACTTGCACGACAGCTGCTTACCGTTGAGAAACAGCATCTTGATACGGAAAGTCTTGATGCTGCAGAAAACGCCAGTATAGCAGGCTTATACAGCCGGCGGACAGGAAAGAATAAAGAAGCCGCGGATATGTATCTGTTTGCCGCAGAACAGTACCGGACGAACGGTAAAGATGAGGATGCTGCAGCTTCGTTATACAATGCAGCGGATGCATTCAGAGCTGCAGGTAAAGACGGAGATGCAGACGAAACAGTAAAAACGCTGAAAAAGCTGTACCCCGGCAGCCGGCAGGCAGAAAGCCTGAATCAGCAGGAAGGCAGGTTATGAAAAAGAAAGTATATGTTTGTTGTTCACTAGTATTGGTTTCTGCAGTGTTTCTGTTCGCGCAGAACAAAGGGATAACGCTGCCGGATGTAACGACTGTCGTATCCGGGGATGCACTTACAGCGGGCAGAAATGCCGTGCCGGATTTTTCAGAAGTACTTCCTTCCGAATCTGATTCAAAAACTGTACTCCCTGAACTGCCCGAAGTGCCTGCCGGGAAGAATGCCGGTGCCGATGCAGCCGTTTCAAAAGCAAAGACAGAAAATTCTGTGTATGCCGAAGGCCTTGTCGGCGGGGGAGGTCCCGGTATTTTTAACGGTAATTTTTCCGTATACCGTTCTGCAGGTGCTGATCCGTTCAGAATCGGTTTTAATTATGCAAGTGCCGACGGATATGCACGGAACTCGTTTACCGACGGTTTTTACGACCGGACGGCAGCTATAACCGGGGAAAAAACATTTACAACAAAAAATGCAACTTATGAATTAAGCGGCAGCTACGAGTCTCTTGGGAACGGACTGCAGAATCAGGGTGAAGAATTCTATGATGTGACGAAACAGACTGTTGCAGGTAAAGCTGATGCTGCATGGATTCTGCCCGGCGGATTCAGCCTTCACTCCGATGTAAATACCGGATGGTACAACCGTTTCGCAGGTATTACCGGTTCGCAGGCGGCTGCTGACTATGCAGAAAAGTCGGCTGTGTTTTCGCTTTCTCCTTCTGTCATGCTGGGGTGGGATACAGGCGGATTTTCGTCATATTTTTCAGCTGCGTGGTGTCTCCAGTCGGATACAGCGGCAGTACTTTCTGACGGCAATACGAACCGCACCCGTTTCGGAACCGGACTCGGCTGGAAAAATGACTTCATAAATATTTTCGGCGACGCTGCCGCTGTAATCGGCACTAAGCTGGGCGGCAATCCTGTTGTCGTTCCGTTTACACTCGGCATAAGTTCGTCTTTTGTTACGGGGCTTTCTTCCCGGAAAACGGCTCTTTCGGCAGAGGGTGGAATTGTATCAGAGCAGCCGTTTTATGCTGAACTTGAGAAAAAATATACGTTCAGTGAGCTGTCGTTTATTCCCGGCGAGACAAGCGACTGGTACGGAAAAATTACTGTTGCTGTACCGGTAAAAGATATTTTTTCCTTTACTACTGAAGCGGAATACCGGAAGACAGCGTTCGGCAACGGTGTCTGGGAACCTGATTACGAAGACGGTTTTGCATACGGGCAGTATACGTATAAGCAGACAGACCGCAGCTTACTCTGTACAGACACGGGAATTTCTTTCAGTAAAGGAATACTTACACTCAGAGGGTCATGGAAAGCCCAGTGGTTGTATGTGCCGGTACTAGAAACACCTGATACAATTACGGTATCTGCATCTCTTCAGGGGAACGATTCCCGGTGGGGAGCCGGTACGGAAATAAGTCTTTCACCGGATGAACATTCCGACCATATGCCGGAACTGAGTTTTTCCGGTTTCTACCGGCTCACAAAGGCTGTGCGTCTTGCGGTCACAGCCGATGATGTAGTAAAATTAATTACCGGAAAGTCCCGTACATATGCAGGACGGTACATTACAAGAAGCGGTTCAGCCGGTTTTGTTATAAAATTCTTTTTTTAAGGTAATACGTGGTTTAAGTTTTTGTGATTTTATCATACAGGATACAGGAGCAGTAAAAATGTTTGAAGCGATACGGTCTGGTGGAGTTCTTATGATACCGATTATTCTCTGCGGAATAATCGCTACGTATATAATTATTGAACGCTGTTATTATTTTTATATGATTAAAAAACGTGATGTTAAACTGATTTATGATTTGAACGGTTCTCTTGCAGGAAGCAACTATGAGGCCGCTGCAGTTGCGTGTGCCGAAGCTGATACTCCTACTTCACAGGTTATAAAAAAGGCACTTGACTGCCGCCGGTGGGACGAAAAGGATATGAAAGAAGCTGTTGAGGCGGAAATGGATCTTGTCATTCCCCGGTATGAACATCTGCTGACGGCACTTGGGACTATTGCAAATATTGCAACGCTCCTGGGCCTTCTGGGAACAGTTACAGGAAACATCAAAGCATTCAACGTACTGGGCGGCGGAACCGGTATGGGAGATCCTGCTCATCTTGCAAGTTCAATAGCGGAAGCTCTTGTAACAACTGTCGGAGGACTTGTCGTTTCCATCCCTGCCGTTGTCTTTCATAATTATTTCTTGTCGCGTGTGAACCATTGTATAGTCGAGATGGAGTCTGACGTGACATCGGTTGTACTCCGGCTTACGGGAAGGGTGAAATAATATGCATCTTCATGCACACCGCCGGGTAGCGGCCTCGAACATAGATATGACTCCGATGATAGACGTCGTGTTTCAGCTGATTCTGTTTTTTCTTGTTTCTACGACGTTTGCAGTTATGCCGGGAATCAGTCTGAATCTGCCTGCAAGCAGTACCGCTCAGAGTACGACAACTTCCGGAATAACAATCACTGCTGACAAAAATGGCGGACTCTGGTTTAACGATAAAAAAGTTACATTCAGGACTCTCAGTGCCGAACTTGCCGCATACGATACAAAAAACAAAAAGAAGGACGAAATACCGATTACTCTTGAAGCAGATTCAGAGGTAACGAACGGTACGATTGTGCAGATATTCGACGTAATACGCGGGAACGGATATTCTGCAGTAGATCTTCGGACGAAACAAAAATGACGTTTTCTTTTCTTCCTGCTGCAGAAGATGATATCCTCACACGGGGCAGAAAAATCGGATTTACCGGTACCGTTGTATTCTGGTTTGTATTTACGATTGTTTCTGTGTTTATGCCTGTTTTTAGAAAAAAGCCTGAATATAAAACCGTTCGTATAACACTTGCCTCCGTCCCTGTCGAAAAAGCAGTAAAAACATCAGAACCTGAAAGAGTATCATCTCTGCCGCCGGAGCAGTCGGATAAACCTGCCCGGGTAAAGAAAACTGAATCTGAAAACAAATCTGAACAGCAGAAAAAAACTGCCACAGTAAAAAAGACTTCTACAATTCCAAAACAGGAGAAGGTACATACTTCTGCTGCGGAGATTAAATCACCGCCGGAAAAACCTTCAGTAGTGTATAAGAAAAGTGTTGAAGAATTAATGGCAGAACAGCGTGTTCAGAAAGAAAAAAACGTTCAGTGGGATGACAGTCTCTTTGGGGATGCGTCGGTAACGTCGAATACTGCTCAAAGTGCACCGCATTCGAAACAGATTGCCGGCGCAGCGGCGCTGTCCGGAACTTCGGCGGAAGCATCGCAGCAGAATACAGGACCTGTAAATTCGACCGCGGCATCGGAAAGTAAAAAACCGGAAAAAGTGGATGTATCAACGAAAGCAACGCTTGGTGCTATCAGTGCGACGACATATACACAGTCTGCCGGAAACGGTGTAAAGTCTCAGACATCGGTAAAAACAGGCAGAAGTTCTGACGGAAAGGTTGCAGTAGAAATGGCTGACGGATCTGCAAGAATCCTGCTGTATCCTGCAAAACCGTCTATTCAGATTTCCGATGAAAACGCAAAATTAATCGACAGCAGACGTACTGTAACGGTTCAGTTTAAAGTGCTTGCAAAAGGCAACGTTCCTTTGTCTGCAATAAACATAACTCCGGCTTCGATCCTGCCGCTTTCAATTCAGCAGGAAATCCGTGAACAGGTTTCTATGTGGCGTTTTGTACAGGATGCCGCGGACGGATATGCGAATTTTATTTTTACGATTGATTTTAAAAAGTAATCGGTAATGACGCTGTAACCGTAAGGTGCTGCACCTGCTGATTGAACGAAAGGAGTTCAAGTTGAATATACCGGGATTAGGAGAAATCGAAGCCGTCGGATTTGATATCGACGGAACCTTATACAGGCAGTGGCGGCTCCATCTGCGTATGATTTTCCATTTTTTACGTTATAATCTGTTCTTTCTTCAGTATGGTCTTGTCCGTAATGAAATGCGTTGTATGGACAGACTTGAAAATTTTTCCGAGATACAGGCTGAGCGTCTTGCCCGGCGGATTCACTGTTCTGCGGAAGAGGCAGAACTTCGTCTGCAGAAAATCGTTTACGATGGTTTAAGCGGTTATTTTAAAACAATCCCCTGCTGCAAATATGTTCCGGAGACATTCCGCGCTTTTTACGATGCAGGGGTGAAGATTGCACTTCTTTCGGATTTTCCTCCTGAACAGAAAGGTGAAATGTGGGGGCTTAAAAAATATTGTACGGTTATACTTGGAACGGAAGATATCGGCGCATTAAAACCTTCTGTGTATCCGTTTAATGTTATGGCTGAAAAACTCGGCGTCGCTCCTGAACATATTTTGTATATAGGAAACAGTGTAAAATATGATGTTTCCGGTTCAAAAAACGCAGGCATGAAATCGGCATATTTTGAACCTTACTGGAGGATGCTGTTTCACCGTCCGCTCAAAGAAGCCGATATTTCATTTAATGACTATCGTCAATTACAAAAAATTGTGCTACAATAAAAAAAGTAAATTTTGCTGTAGTATCTGATGCAGCGATTACTGGGTGGGAAAAGTGGTTATCATCGCAATTCTGGTAGCATCTGCAGTTGCGGCAGGCGTTTCTCTTGCACTTAGACAGATGGACAAAAACAACAACACAATGGAAAAAGTCAAACGGTATGCCGACAAACGTCAGGCAGATTTTGACTCATATTTTCAGGAACAATCCCAAAAACTTGGATCTGCAAACGCGGAAGTTGAGACGACACGTCTTCAGGCTGTGGCTGCTATAAAACGGATGGAAAAGGAACGTGATGATTTTACCCAGAAAGCCGATGAACTGCAGAAATATGCCGCCGCTGTTGCATCTGCAGAAGGTACAATCAACGGTTATGACAAATCATTAAATACTCTTTCTGAAATGACTGCGAACGTTGAGGAAAATCTAACCAGACTGAAAAAAGAATCTCTCATTATTGAAAAAATAGACAGGCAGCTGACGGAACAAAAGAAAGAAATCGACGATATAGGAAAGCGCATACCGAAAATCAGTACGGATTTTTCTCAGACTAACAGTGAGCAGCTTAAAACGCTTGGTTCGAAATTGCTCGGCGACTATGAAGCCCGTTCTCAAAAACTGTCTTCGGATATTACTTCTGTAGAAAAACAGGCTGAAGATGCGCTCATGAAGCTTAGATCCGAGATTGCAGGTATTTATAATGAAGCAGCCGAAAAAGCAGATCAACTTGAAGATACCGCTTTCAGACATTTGAGCGCACAGGCTCAGCAGCGCAGCGATTCATATATAAAAACGACGGGAGAAAAGATATCGAAACTTGAAGCGGAATTCTCTGCCCGCCTTGAGGATGCCCGGAAACAAATAGACGGTCGTGCGGCAGAAGTTGAAAACGAAATTTCGGGACTCGAATCCGGACTTGACAATAAATATCAGCAGCAGTATGGAGAACTGGCGGATAAATACGAGCGTGAGATGGCGGAGCTTACCGCACGTCTTGATGCTGAAGTTGCCGATATGGCTAAGCAGATTGCGGAACGAACCTCTGCTCTCGATGGTTCTATAGATAATCGTACTGCAGAAATTATAGGAAAATATGACGGACAGTATGCACAACTTGCAGAATCATACAAAAAACGTGCCGATGAACTCGACAATAAGCTCGAACAACAGTATCTTACTCTTGCCTCAAAACATACACAGAAAGCGAACGAGACAGATGCTGCAATTGAGGCGCAGTATTCAGCACTTGCAAAAAAGTATAAAGAAGAGGCTGATAAGACCGCTGCCGCGATAAGCGGGCAGATTGCACTGCTGGCAGAGAAATCCGGCAAAGATGCAGAAAAGTATAAAGCTCTTGCAGAAACAGCAGATACGTCGTTAAATCAGCAATATGCGGCTTTGTCTGAAAAATACAGCCAGAAAGCGGCGGAACTTGATAAGGAACTTTCACAGAAGACGGCGGAAGTTGTTTCTTCATTCAAGGATTCTACAGGTACTGTTATTGCAAATATTAAAAAAACTCTTGCATCTCTCGATGAGAAGTATAAACAGCATATTGATGAATTCGATCAAAAATATTCCGGAAAGATTACCGCAGCCCATGATAAATATGCTGCACTTCTGGAATCAATCGACGGAAAAAATGACGGCCGTATTGCGGAACTCGATAAAAAATATGATGAGTCATATAATGCCCTCACTGACAGAAATGACGCGAATATTGCAGATTTGAGTAACAGGCTTGACGATGTATATGCGAAGTTTTCAGAAGTACTTACGCAGAAAACAACTTCACTTGAACAGCAGGCAGCATCAATCAAAAATATTTATGATGAAAAGGAAGGTACTGTCGTTACCAATTTGAATAAACGTATAACGGAACTGGACGAACAGTATAACGGGCAGATAACCCAGCTTCGTGCCCAGCTTGATGCTTCTCTTGGTGAAGCGAAAAAGACGTCTGATTTTATTGCCCGGAACGTTCAGACAAATTCGAAGAACATCGAGGGAATCCAGACATCTCTTGAATCTCAGGTGAAGGAAATTGAGACCCGGTACAGCAGCCTTTTTGAAAATGCAGTATCAAAAGCCGATGCGCTTGAGAAAGAAGCACTTGGAAAATTTACTGCATCAGCCAATAATACGGTCGAAAACTATCGTACAGATATTCAGAGTAAAATCGATGCGCTTAAGTCGTCTCTTGCCGAATCACTTAAGACTGTGTCGGAACAGGCTGAAGCTTCTGTAAAAGAAACTTCTAATTCTATCGGAAAACTGCAGACTGAATATGATGCAGCTGAAAAGCGGGCCGACAGTATTGCACCACAGCTTGAAGAAAAAATAAAGGCTGTTGCGGCCGGAATTGAAACATTCCGTGCACAGGCAGAGTCGAAACTTTCAGAACTTGATACAACGCTGAATGAATCGATGAAAAAAACGACGCAGCTTTGTGAAAATCATGAAGAGAATGTACTCAAATCGCTCGATTCACAGCTCGGGGCATACAAAAAGGATCTCGAATATCAGTTCTCACGGCTTGAAACTTCAGGAAAAGATGTGGATACACTTGAAGCAAATCTGCGGAAGGCAATGGAAGAAATAAGGAAGCGTGTACTTTCTGATTTTGATGCGTTTACAAACGATCAGCAGCAGAAGCATGAAGAATTTGCTGCTTCGGTCAAAAACGATTATGACGCCACGGAAACTCAGATTGCAGCTCTTGAAAAGAGTATCGACGAAATAAAAACAACAGCTGTCGGAAATGTAAATACAAAACTCAAAGATTTTGAGGATACGTTCAATAATGATTTGAAGAGCCGCAGCAATAAAATGCAGGAAGATCTTACTGCGTGGAAGAGTTCCTTTGACGGTAAACTTACACTGTTTACGACAGATTATGAAAATGCCCGACGTGCACTGGAAGTAAAATACAGCGAAGATATGCAGACTAAACTTGCAGCGCTTCAGGAAAAGAACGATGAACAGGTGGGACGTATTGCAGAAGGAATAAAAGATATGCAGGGGTCTGTGAAAAAACAGCTGGACGATATCCGGAAGACGGTGGATGATTTTACTACAGATACTCAGGAAAAAGTAAGCCAGTCTCAGTCTGCCTCGGACGAATATCTGAAGAAAGCGTCGGATGAATATGAGAAAAAAATAAACGAACAGCTTGGTAAGGCTCAGAACGGTCTGCTTGAAAGTTTGAAATCGTTTGAAGATGCTGTGACCACGAGGCAGGAGACGAGTTCATCTACAATTGATGCAGCTCTCGCAGAGTTCAACACATGGAAACAGCATTTAAAGCAGCAGCTTGATGAATCGAGTGAAATGTTTAAGGGACAGCTCGAAAGTCTTAAGAGTACTTCCCAGAAGAAGATAACGGAAGCAGAAACGGCTCTTGCCGCCGATATGATGCAGTATACGACCGGTGTCAAAAAACAGCAGGATGATCTTGTTTCGCAGATTTCGCAGCTGCAGTCGAAATCTGATGAGTCGGTCGCCTCATATGAAAAACGTTCAGATGAAATTCTTAAAAAACTGCAGAATATGTATGAAGACATGCTGAAGGACACGGAAGAACGTGTAAGCCGGCAGAGTGCCGATTCTGCACAGAAATTGAATGGACTCAAAGAAAAAATTGATTCTTTTGAAGTTTCAAACAGTGCTAATCAGGCAAAGTTTATTCTTAAAATGCAGAACGACTCAAATGATATACAGAGCCGGATGAGTGAACTGAATCGTGAACTTCAGAACGTAAAATCCCAGATGCAGGTGTATGAAAAAGCCGAGCAGATGAAGAAGCAGCTGGATGAAAAGATTGCGGACCTTAACAACGATTTTACCAAAATAGAATCGTTTACTCAGACTGCTGCAAAACTTGCCGATCAGTACAATGCGATCTGCAGAATAAGCGAGGATATCAATACGCGCTTTAAAGATTTTGATACACAAAAGACTAAGATCGACACGCTTGGTCAGAAATACGACACAATGGTTAATCTTTCCGATAAAATGGATGAAAAGATAAACGGATTACAGACGACGTATGACCAGCTGCAGAATATGGAAGTGTCTGCACGTGACTTTCAGGAAAAGCTCAATACGATTTCCGCTTCATATAACCGCCTTGAACAGAAACAGGACGTTATCGACCGTGTGAATAAAGATGTTAATACATCTTTTGACAATCTGAAATCTCTTGAGGACCGGCTTAAGGCATGTGTCCGGCAGTCTGATTCTTTGCCGCAGGAGATAAAAGACGTTCAGGCGAATGTTGATGAAATTATAAAAAGCGGTCCAAGAATAGGTGACGCCGTTTCGAAACTTTCTTCATTACAGTCTCTGCTTGATGAGGCTGACAAGCGCATGGACGCATTGAATTCCGCGCGGCAGGGGATAGGCCGCAGCGAAGCCCGGCTTGAAGAACTCAGAAATGATATTGAATCAAAGTTTAAATTACTTAACCAGATGACGAAGCAGGATCTTGAAAAACATCCTGAAAAAAGCGATGAACGTTTATCTCCTCAGGACCGCGAAAACATCAAATATCTTAAAAGACAGGGATGGACAATTCCGCAGATTGCGAAACGCATGAACCGGACACAGACGGAAATTGAAATGGTACTTGAACTTCCGGATAATATATAAAAAAATGAAAACGGGCGTCTGCAAAAGCAGGCGCCTTTTTTAAGATTTTTGAAGAAGACACGAACACCAGGCTTCTATTGCGCTGCCTTTTCCCACATCTCCCATCTTTTCACCTGTTTTAGCTTTAACAAATACATTTGCAGTGTCAGTCCCCAGAATTCCGGCTATTGAACTGCATACCATATTACGGTACGGAAGAAATTTCGGCTGCTCAAGTTTGACAATGCAGTCTATATTAACAAGATGCCAGCCTGCGGCCGTGATTTCCTGCCATACAGTCCGGAGAAGAAATGCAGAATCGGCATCTTTCCACTTGATGTCTTCACTCGGGAAAAAGCTGCCTATGTCTCCAAGCCCTGCAGCACCGAGCAGTGCATCGGTTACAGCATGGAGCAGTACGTCTCCGTCAGAGTGGCCCGCTTCTCCTTTGTCGAACGGCAGTTCGACACCACCAAGCAGTAATCTTCGACCGGAAATAAGCGGATGTATGTCGTATCCGAGTCCTGTATGTATAATTGTTTGAGAACTGTTCATTGTTTTATCAATATCCGAAGCAAATGTAATTTTTTTATTGCAGACATCTCCCGGAACGGTGAAAACCCGTCCGACGTATTTATCCCAGATTTCCGTGTCGTCTGTATATGTACATCCGTCATTCAATGCTTTCCGGTGAGCTTCAAGAAACGGTACGAACAGAAACGCCTGCGGTGTCTGGACGGCAGCGGTCATACTGCGTTGAAGATGGCGGATGATCATTCCGCGGCCGTCCGTTTCTTTCTGGGTATCTACAGGTACAACAACGGGCACTGCTGCACCGTGTTCAACCGCCGCTGCCGCGGTAGTACATATTATACTGTCTGTAACAAAAGGGCGGGCGGCATCGTGAACAAGTATAATATCAGCATCAGGTGCCGGAAGTGCGGCTATTGCCTCAAGTGCACGTTTTACCGATTCCTGCCGTGTTTTTCCTCCGTGAACGAAAAGCAGTTTTGTCTGCTGCAGAAGAGAATATATTTCTTTATCTGCGGATAAAGCTGCGTTTACAGCTGATTCATTTTCATCTGAAGGAATAGTAATTACTAAGACCGTACAATGAAGTGACCGGAGAAAAGGCTTTACCGCTTCGGAAAGAACAGTACCCTTACCGAGCGGCAGATATTGCTTCCTCACAACCGTTCCCATTCGGGAGGATGTTCCTGCAGCAGCTATAACAACGGCCGCAGAAACGGAAGAAAGAGTTCTTTTTACCATTCAGGAGATAACCTAAAAATTGTCATTATCTAAGGAATCTCCGCTGTCGTCCGGGTCGTCTGAATCATCTGCCGCATTGTCATCAGAGTCATCAGAAGCAGTGTCTTCTTCTTCAGATTCTTCATCGTCATCATGTTCATCAGTAGAAGTTTCTTCCTTTGCGTCCATGTCGTCCATAAGATTATCATCGTCATCGTCGTCGATATTGACGATATGCTTAACTTTCGGCATCGATCCCGGAGGTTCAAGTTTTGTATGAATAAGAGATTCTACTTCCTTTGCTGTCTTTCCCATAGCGAACGAGATTTCATCTTCAAGAAGTTTACGGGCTGAATCATAGAGTTTCCGCTCAAGAATAGGCAGTTCTTTTACCTTGCTGCGGTTATATAAACAGCGTACTATAGTTGCAATATCCAGAATGCTTCCCTTTTTCAGCAGGTCAAGATTCATCTGGTAACGAAGTTTCCAGTCAGATGTAATAGGTTCAAAATCATCCGAAAGAAGCTGTAATGCCTGTTCTGCTTCTTCAGCAGAGACAATAGCCCTGATTCCGAGTTCTTCTGCGCGTTCAACCGGAACCATTACGACCATATCAGAAGCTTCAATATAAATGTTGTAATACCATAATTTCTGCTCTTTGAAAGTCTGTTCTGTAATATCAGTAACTTTTCCTACTCCCTGACTGGGATAAACGACTTTCTGACTGATTTTGAATTTAGTATCCGGTATAAATGTTTTCACTTTAGTAGATTTATTTCCTTTATTTTCAGTTGAAGAACTTTTTCCCGATGAAAAAGTTTTGGATGGTGATGAAGATTTTTCTGACAACGATTTACCTGTGGAATTTGGCTTTACTGTTGATGTTGTCGTCCCTGCAGATTTTCCTGTTGCAGCTGATTTTACGGTTTTCGTAAAAGAACCGGATTTTGCAGCTTTACCTGAATTAGTTGCTTTTGCCATATTAGTAATAGAATATCATAAATTTACAAAAAAATCAAATTATTGCTGCAAATCATTTCTAAAAAACGGTAATATATGCGAAATATCGCACTATTTGCTTGCAATTATTATATGTTTATACTAGAATCATAATAACGTGTGCTATGTCTGATGGACGCATGCACGATTAGTCGACTGCCTTTAATTCTTTTCCAATCACATAAAGCTGGTTACGGATTTCTGGTTTATATGCTTTCTGTCACTCTTGTCACACGAAATAATGGGCGGTTTTATCCGGCCCGCAGGAAACAGGTATACATATGGAATCAGAAGAAATCTCTTTTGAAGACCTTGGTCTCGATGAGCAGACCCTGGCAGCGGTAGCCCGTAAAGGCTTTGTCACTCCGTCACCGATTCAGGTGCTCGCAATTCCGCGGCTTTTGAACGGCGATGCGAACGTTATTGCGCGCGCACGTACAGGTACGGGAAAAACAGCGGCATTCGGTCTGCCTCTTGTGCAGAAACTCCGCGATGGAAGCAGTTCC
>Ga0172378_10000689_pt1 | contig 30040 bp, 27 predicted proteins | sample GrowelOW332metaG_FD_119755 | JGI IMG/M metagenome (GOLD analysis project Ga0172378, IMG submission 119755) | Groundwater microbial communities from an aquifer near a municipal landfill in Southern Ontario, Canada - Pumphouse #3_1 metaG | ecosystem: Environmental > Aquatic > Deep subsurface >...
ACAGTCCCAGGAATACACGTATATTCATTTGAAACACCACAGGAGCAACATGGACAAGCTTCTCGCCTCGTAGCAAAGTTACGTCAGCCAGAAACAAGCCATGAAGAATTCCTTTATTATATACAGAGAGCTTACGAAATGATGTTTGCTCATGTTTACGCTGATGCAGCTCTTCCTAATAAGAGATCTTTGATTACAGAAACACCAGTAACAATTCCTGTAACAAACTTTGCTGCTCACCGTATTCCAGATGTTGAAGCAACCATTAAAGATACCGTCATGTGTGTCATGTTACGTGGAGCACTTCTTCCAAGTATGATCATGAGTAAAGAAATTCAGGATTATAGTAAGAACAATCTCATTACTCCTTTTGCTTTGTTTAAAATTAAAAGAGATGAAGCTAAGAAAGAAAATAATATGGATTATATCCTCAGTCTTGATAAGAGTTATTTTGATTTAGAATCATTAAATGGTAAAGACCTTGTTTTCGCAGATCCTATGAACGCAACAGGTGGTTCATTTGTTACCATCGTACGTTATTTAGAGGAACAAGGAATTAAACCACATTCCATTAAATTTATTAATGTTATTGCAGCACTTAAGGGTACACTTCGTATCTGTAGAGCTATTCCAAATGTTGAAGTTCATACATTATGGATGGATCCTGTTGTGAATGAAAACGCCTACATCCTTCCAGGACTTGGCGATGCTGGTGACCGTCTTAATGGTATGGATGGTGATATTCCAAGAAACATGATTCAGTTAATTGCTGATTATGGCACAAACATCACCAACTTATATCGTGACCAAGTTCGAGAAATTGAACAAACTGTTCTCGGTAAATAAATAACGATGAAACTCCTCCATTCACTCCTCATAGTTGTTGCATTATCTTCATGTATATCCTGTAGTTCTTCTTCAGGTATTGAAAGTAACACCTTTGAGGGAATGGGGATTTCATATATGCAAGAAGGGAACTTTGCAAAGAGTAAGAAAGCTTTTGATAAAGCACTTGCTTTGAATCCAAATGACCCAGAGTTACTTTATAATAGTATTCTCAACCTATGTGCACTTGATCAATTTTCCCTTGCTCTTGAACAGGCACAAAAAGGATATGAAGAATATCCAAATTATCTTGAATTTATTGATATCCAAATAAAAATTTACACCCACAATGAAGATTATCCTTCCGCAATCAAACAAGCAAAAATTCTTATGGGTATAAAACCTCAGGATGAAGAAAGTATCTACCAATATCTCCAGCTTCTTGATGGTTACATCTCACATTTACAAGATACCAATATAGGTATAATACCTAACTATTCTACGCTTCAAACTCTTATGTTTACCCAAAATACATTGAGAACAACGGCGCAATCATTACTGGAGAGTAAGACCTATCAAGCGAAAGCTCTTGCCTTGTTAATACACTATTATCCAGAAGAAATTCAATATCAAATTTATTTATTTGCATATGATCGCACAACATTCGAAAATCTCTTTAATAAGAATATTCTCACAGTAAATGACAATCTTTCTCCTCTTGAAGACGATACGACACCAACTCTTTCATCACCTCTTAAAAATCAAGAGGTTCAGCAATCAGTGCTTTCTCAAGACGTGTAAGAAAAAGTGTTGCCGAAAGTAAATCTGCGGCACCACCACTACTAATATTTCGTTGAACACAGGCGTTATCTAATTGAAACAATGCATGATAGGATAGATCACATAAAGCGCCTCCATGCAGTAAGATATGGTTCACTTCCTTTTGTAACCACCGCAAACCACTCACCCCGCCTCTACTTACCACATTGGTATCAAAAAGTGTTGACATAATAACTAATAAAACTTGTATATTCATTCTATTTTCATCATGACATACCGTTTGCAAAAATTGGAGATAGAAAAAGGATTTTCTCAATGTAGGAAAGCCTGTCATTGCTTCTTCACGAATACCACCCTCTCCTAAATCCACATACAATTTTTCTCCATGGGTTAAATGCTTTTTATGTGCAAGAGAATCAAACTCTCTTTGAAGGGTACTGCAGGTCATCTGAGGAATAAAATCTAACACTTCACCGCCGTCAAAGTATCCTTTATCATGATAAACAAAAGCACTTGCTGTGCACAAAAGTCCAAGGGTAAAGAGCGCACCTTTATGGGTGTTAATGCCCTTTGTTGCGCGTAACATCGCGTGCTCAGCTTCAATACCGATAAAACGAACCGCTTGAAAAAGAGAGGCACTCTCTCCATCCCAGTCATACCCTAACTGAGCCATTTGCGTCAGGTAAGGAACGATGGTATGGGCACTTTTGATAAAAAGAGACCAATCCATATCACAATGTGAACCATTGCTAAAAAAGTCAACAAGCCCCGGCTTAGGACTCGTTGTTACCTCATCTATAAGACAGGACAAGGCTTTATCGGTAAGCAGAGAAAGAAACGCTTCCTTCCCCATTCCTTCAGTTCGTGGCGCACAATTTACCTGATACATTCACACACCTCACAAAAAAAAGACTTAAAGAGGGACACTTTTCCTCTTCAAGCCTCTCTTGCATGCAAAAAGAAGAATACTGCAAAAAACGACAGGACAGTAGCATCTCAGTATTCAGCACTTTTTACGTTATTTAATCATCAGTTTCAACAATCTGACGAACAACATCAATAACAGATCCATCACGATAGGTTACAATACCAACCACTTTATCAGTGTACTTAATAGGAAGAGGATGACCAACAAGGTTTTCGGCCTTGTCTCTCAAATCTTCAATAGGAGTAACCTGAATACCTGCAGCCTCAAGTTTTGTTTTAAGGTCTGGGCGAAGAGGATTAACCGCAACACCTTGGTCGGTAACAACAATATCAATCGTCTTTCCCGGTGTTACAATCGTATTGACCTTATCAACAACTGTTGCAATTCTTCCACGAGTGAGAGGACACGTAATAATTGAAACTTGCGCACCTGCTGCAGTGTCTTGGTGACCACCAATCGCACCACGGATAACACCATCACTACCGGTCAAAACGTTTACATTAAAGTGAACATCCACTTCGAGTGCTGATAAAATAACAAAGTCTAATTGGTTGACCGCTGAACCTGGATTATCAGGAGAAGCGTAATAATAGGCAGAAATCTGCTGGTGAAAACGATTATTCTTTAATGATACGGCTGCATCTACATCGAAAGACTGTACATCAAGCAACTTCTTAATTAAGCCTTCTTCATGTAATTTTACCATTTGACCTGAAATACCACCAAGTGCAAAACTACAGGTAATCTTCTTGCGAAGCATTTTTTCTTTCAAGAAACGTGCTGTTGCAAGAGAAGCACCACCGGTTCCCATTTGCATGGAGAAACCATCTTGAAAAACACCACTTGCCTCAATAACATCGGCAGCAGTTTCAGCAATCATCAGTTCTTTTGGATTCTTTGTGAAACGAGTTGCACCACTCATAATACCACTTGGATCTCCAACTTGATCTACCTTTACCACATAATCAACATCTGACTGTGGAATTCCTGCTGGTACATTGGGAAAAGGAACAACGTTATCGGTAAGAATAACTACTTTAGCTGCGTATTGAGCATCAGTCTTCGCATATCCCATTGAACCACAGATTACCCCATTATCATTATCACGAGAATACCCATTAGCATTACCAAATGGGTCACAGGAAGGAGCACCAAGGAACGCAACATCAATGTGTAAATCACCATGATGAATAGCATAAGCTCTTCCACCGTGGGATCGAAAAACCACAGGAATATCCATAAGGCCACGAGAGAGTTGCTCGGCTAATTCACCACGCACCCCACTGGTTTCTATACGAGTAACTACCCCATTTTTAATATGTTCAATCAATGGTTCATGTACCGCTAAAAGGGAACTTGCCGCAAGTGTTAAATGCTTAAAACCCATTTGAGCAATCACAGCCATCACATTATTTAAAACGAAATCACCATTTCTAAAATGATGGTGGAAAGAAATAGTCATACCATCCTTCAAACCACACTTTGTAATAGCTTCTTCAATAGAGGTTAAAACCTTCCCCTCTTTTTTAATGTTTACATTATTCTTTAAGACCTTGGTATCATCATACATGCCATAAAGGTTCTCAATCTTATCTAAATTATCAATATCTTCTAATTTAAAGCTCATCTCTTTTACCTCTCCTACAGAACATGTGATGCTTTTGCAAGCTTAAGCACTCTTTCGGCTCTCATAACAATAGGTCTATCAATCATCTTACCCTTTAATGCAATAACGCCAGAACCTTTTTTGTGTGCTTCTTCGATAGCCACCATCACAGCCTGGGCATGAGCAATTTCTTTTTCAGTTGGGGTATAGATTTTTATAATTGGTTCAATTTGACGAGGATTAATCACACTCTTACCATCAAAACCTAACTGTTTAATGAGAGTAACTTCAGCAATCAAGCCTTGTTCATTATTGACATCACTATAAACGGTATCTATTGCTGCAATCTTAGCAGCACGTGCGGCATGGATGATCATACTACGAGCAAAAAACAATTCAGTACCTTCAGGACTTCGTTTTGTTTTCATATCGGTAACATAATCTTCAGCTCCAAGAGCAATACCAATTAATCTTTTACTACATTTGGCAATAGCAGCAGCGTTTAATACACCTTCTGCACTTTCAATAGCAGCCATCATGCGAATAGTACCTTCTGCATAGCCATAGGCTTTTTCTGCACGAGCAATTTCTTCTTGGCAAACGAGAATATCATCAACTGTTTCAGTTTTAGGAAGACGAATAACGTCAACCTTAGCTGCTACCATGGCTTTAATATCATTGATACCACCCTGAGAGCGGGGATCATTAATACGAACAACAGTTTCTTTGTCGCCATAATTAATCGTTTTCAGCGCTTGATAAACTAAGTCTCGTGCACTGTCTTTTTCAGCATAGGAAACACTATCTTCAAGGTCGAACATAATCGAGTCACATTTGTAGATATAAGCATCTTTAATCATACCAGGATTGTTTCCAGGTACAAACATCATGGTTCTTCTCAGTCTTTCGTCCATTATTTTGCCTCCCATTTGTAGTCTTCACTATCACAAGCACGATACAAAGCTGTAGAGGTTCTTGCTCGAATCACACAATCAAGAGCACCTTTATCAATAATGGTAATATTTGCACTTTCCACACCAATTTTTTTTGCTGTTTCAAGTACAACGCTTTTTATCTGAGAACCAAATTGTTTCTTCACCGGACTATCAAGGCTAATATGGATACCCTTGTCTTTGCTTTCTTCCACTGTAACTAAAATGTCACTAGACTCCATTGTACCTGAAGTCCCTGTTTTTACGACTTTCATGAAACTTTCCTCCATCGAACTTTTCCATCTTTCAACAAGTCCAGTATGAGAGAGCACTCTTAATAAATAATAAAATAAAAATTAAAATTCTTTAAGCTTTTACTCAAAAAGAGCTTTTGCTTCATCACTTATTAAGTACCTGTATGTTGTAGATGGTACTAAATCTTTTGTCTCTTTTACCCGTCCTTCTTCCATTAATTTCCTTACTCGAGATGCACTAATAGGACTCCTATGCAACTCTTTTCTCGGTATTTCTATCAATTCAACACCTGAGAGAGGAAGCATTTTTGCCATCGATCTATTATAGGCCTCGGTTGTTTTATCCAAGGGTTCACTCCCCACAAACCGTATATTGATATGCAAGTTTTTGACAAAATATTCAACAAAAATCTTTATATCAAGTTCATGGCTCAGCGCTAACTTATGAAAAGCTGATTGCTCTTTCATAAAATAGGTTGGAAACGTTGCAGGAGATACTAAATAATCACCGGTGCTATGCACCACCGTATGTGACAAATCAGCACATCCTTTTTGTACCAAATCAAATCGAACACTCCGAGGAAACGTACTTTTATCAGTTGAAACCACAAAAACATGGAGCAAATCACATCGATTATGTGCCGTCTCTATCAAATATCGATGTCCATTGGTAAAGGGATTACAATTTGCAACAATTGCGCCAACGGTATGTATTTTTGTCACATCTTCTTGATGTTCCTGGATATACTGCGCTGTTTCTTTTTGCACGTTTGCAATAAAAGAAGCTAAACCATTTCTTTTGTTTTCAAGCAGTACGACTTTTGAAGCCTTCTGAACCTCATAAAAACCAAACGGTTTGAAAAATTGCACACTCTCAGGTTTGGTATAGAGAAACAAGTGTTTCTGACCATGAGCCATTGCATACCTCACGATGTGAGTCATTAACGTTGCCGTTAAGCCTTCTCCTCTATGATGATGAGAGACTGCCACATATTTGATAACATTAGCATCAAGAGAAGCGGTGGCAATCATCAAACCAGAATCATCCAGCAAACAGTAGGTATGTTCTGCTGGTGTTTCATACGTTAAACCATCATCTTGTAAAAGAGTCTTTGCTCGCTCGAGGTATGTGCCTTCAAGGGGTTCCCCAGTTATTTCAAAATAATTCATACATCTCATAGTATTTTGAAATAGTTCAGAACACAAGTTAAATTTCTTTAATATTTGAAGAGAGAAGAAAAGCCTTGAATAATCAACATTTTCATTTATACTTATCCCAAAAGGATGGGGTAAAATAAAAATGGATACAGCACTCATTTTAGATGATGACAAAGCAATTGTAAAACTTTTAGAAAAAGTGATAACCAAGGAAGGTTTTATGTGTGAACATGCCTATAATGGTAAAGATGGTTTAGAGATAATCAAGCGTAAGCAATATGCCATCATACTCCTTGATATTAATATGCCCTTCATTGATGGTTTTCAACTTCTTGAAAACCTCAGAGAAAATGGCAATAACACCCCTGTCATGATTATCAGTGGTAATCTCGATGATTATGCTGCTTTATATGGTCTTGAAATAGGTGCAGATAATTTTATTACCAAACCGTTTAATCCAAGAATTGTCGCAGCAAAAGCAAAAGCGTTAGTCAATGCCAATAGAAGGAACAACAGCACAAAACTTTTACAAGAAGGTCCCTTCTCCTTTAATCCAGAAACAATGGTTGTCATGAAAAATGGAGAAAGGCTGTCTCTTTCAGCAAAAGAAGTACTCATGATGAAATTTTTTCTCGAAAATATTGACCGTGTTTTTACCAAAGAAGCTCTCTATTCCCAACTATGGGGAAATGTCAATGTCGATAAAAACTCTATCATGGTATACATCAACCATCTCAGAAATAAAATCGAAAAGGACCCTAAAAATCCTCAATTTTTGAATACCATTTGGGGTACAGGATACTGCTTTTCTCTTCCTAAATAGGAGATTCCCCTTCAAATACATAGCCAAGACCCCACGCAGTTTTTAAATACTGAGGCTTCTTCGGGTTTTCCTCTATTTTGCTACGCAGATGATTAATATACACAATCAAGGACATATCATTCACGACTTCGTCACCCCAAACCGCTTCATAGAGTTCACTTTTACTATAGATTTTACCTGGATGTGTAATAAAAATTTGTAAGAGAATTAACTCTTTTGCAGAAAGAAAAAGTTCGTCTGCATTCTTATAAAAACGCATATTACTACGGTCAAGGAGAAATGGACCACATTTAATCGTTTCTCCATTTCCACTTTTAATACTCGCTCTTCGTATCGTTGCTTTCATCTTACCACCGAGTAATACAGCATTAAACGGTTTTGTCACATAATCCTGAGCACCTAGATTTAACCCTTCAATAGCATCATCTTCCCCGTCTCTGCCACTTTCTATAATTACAGGAGTACTGTCTCCTTTTGCTCGCAACCTTTTTAACAAAGACAACCCATCAGTATCTCCTAAATTAAGATCTAAGAGAATGAGGGCATAGGTATTCATACGTACTTTTTGGAGCATTTCTTCACCACTTCCTGCAATATCAGCTTTAAAGCCATTGGTCAGAGCAACGCGAGAAAGTAATTTACCAATTGCTGGATCATCATCAACAATTAATATGGTATTATCCATCATTTTTCCTTTTCTATTTTTTTTAAAGTTTACAAGAGGAGTGTATGAGAGTAAACTAGGTGAAATGTTTTATGCTCAAGAGAGCTTTATTTCTACTCTTCCCTTGCCAACTCTCTCTCATTACGCTTACCCATCACTCACCAAAGTTCACGCTTTGGACATTTTTTTCACAAAGGACAAGACATGCAATTCACTCAAACACAACGCAAAAAACTGAGTAAATCAGTCATTATTTTTTTCATTTCTCTTCTTTTTTCCTGCTTGCTCGTCTTCAGTCTTTTCAAAAAATATGAACAACTTACCATTTCTAATGTCAGCGAACCACTTACCCTTTTAGCACAAAATTCTTTACAAACCATCACCAATGAAATCACACAAAGTGCTCAGTCACTTCAGTTTTTCGTCGATTCAGGAGACTTTAATACGGCACTGAGAAACTACGAAAATAATGGAATTTCTTGGGAACTAGATCGATTATCGCTTTCATACAGCGTCTTCTATGCTCAAGTACTTGAAAATCTTATCATAAAAAATAGCCACAATGATACAGAGATTTGGAAATTAAAGCAAAATGAATATACCAAAATTGAAACACTCTCAAAAGATAGAGTATATACCTATGAACTGTGGACACAAACCAATAATCCTCATCGTACCTTTATTGCTATCACCGTACAAAACGCTGATGGAGAATTGGTCACAGAACTTCTTGATTTGCAATTGATCTTTGCAAAAAATCTTTCGACTATTGAAGAAGGCGAAGATGTTTATTTTTCACTCCTTAATCAAGATGGAGTTGTTTTAATGGATGGGACAACCAATGAAATTGGCATCAATTGTCTCTCTGACCGAAAAGAAAAATTTCCTGCCTTGAATTTTAAGGGTGAAGACACCCTTTGGCACATGATTCAAACAAGTAACTCAGGTTATCATGTATTTCATTCCTACTGGTTTGATACCACAAATCAAATTCCGAGACCTGCGATTAAAATCGTCGCATTTCATAAAAGTAGGATGGGAGATGACAAATCCTTTATCATCAAAGTAACCAAAGACTTTAGTATCGTCTCTGAACAACTCGCCTATGGTTCTATACGTCTTTTTATTTCAAGTCTTATCGTTGTTTTAATCCTTTCACTCTTCTTTTTTAACTATTATACCAGTAAAAAAAAGAGTGAAGATACAAAAAAAGAAAACAAATACCTTGGTGAAATCAACAAAACTTTGCAATCATTGCATGACAATGAAAAAGCCATGTTTCATCAGCAACGATTACAAATCATTGGAACCATGACCAGTGGTATTACTCATGAACTCAATAATATGCTCACACCTATCCTCGGTTACGCTTCGATGCTCGATGAAGAATTGCAAGAAGAAAAAAGTCCTTACAAAGAAGATGTTCATGAAATTCTCCTTGCTTCAATGAAAGCACGTGATATTGTGCAACAAATATCATTTCTTGGAAAACAAAATATCGAAACTATCTATCATTATCAAAATGCAAAAGACCTCCTCTTGGGTGCAAAAAAGATGATGGAAAAACTCTTACCGAGCAATGTCAAACTGTCTGTTTCCTTCTTAGATGAAGACAGTGGATTTTATTGTAATAAAACGCAGATCAACCAAGTTTTACTCAACTTGGTGCTCAATGCGGTGTTTGCAATTGATACAAAAAAAGATGGACACATTGATATTATCTATACCAATAGCTACACCGAGGATATTAATTGGGGATGTATTGCCATTAATGATAATGGCAAAGGAATGGATAGTCATATTCAAGACCAAATATTTACCCCATTCTTCACCACAAAAAAAGCAAGCGATGGGTCTGGTCTTGGTCTTGCTATCGCCCAGCAGATTATAACAGCCCATAAGGGAAGTATACACGTCAACTCAAAACTCGGAAAAGGAACAACCTTTACCATCAAACTTCCCCTCTCAGAAGAAAAAAATAATTCACGAACAAAGGAAAAGAGCGCCATTGGCGCTCTCAAACATGATACGTTTACCATCCTGTTAGTTGATGAAAATGCAAAAGTGAGAAAGGTGCTAGAAAAAGGATTAGCCCGATATGGCCTCAATGTGCTCAGTGCGAGCACCAATCAAAAGGCCTTAACATTACTCAAGGAAAACAAGGTACAGGCACTCATCTGTGGGGACCCAATCAACGGAGAATCGGGAATTAATTTAAGCATTATGGCACACCAAATTACACCATCCATACCATCGATTATTTTAACCGCGTTCTTACGGAAAGAAGTAATTGAAGCAAAACAAACAGGTCTCATCACAACCTATTTGGTAAAGCCAGTTACTCTTGAAGAACTGATTGATATCATCATCCAAAGTATTCAGCCACAAAACGGGGTAAAAGAGCAGGCCTAAAAAGAGTAAATTATGACGTATTGTACTTTTGTATGCCCTGTTCAAATACGAATGCACGATGTGTGTGTAGAGACACTTTCCTTTCATTTTGATGGGTAAACAGATTCATATTTTGCCAGTCAAACGCTTTACGCTTCTTGAATATCAAAAAAAAATACCACCTTAATGTATTGATAAATATTGACAATACCTGAAAATATTTCTCTTACCATGTGGAAAAAAACACGACAATGATAAATTTATTAACAAACTTTAAGAATTTTGTTTATAACATTTTAAGTTTTAGGTTACTACAATGACAATAGAGTTTGTGATTGCAACAAACTCATTTTAAAAAAATGGAGAAAAAAAATGAAAAAATCTTTTAGAGCTTTACTTATGGTAGCGCTCATGGTTCCAGCAGCATTGTTTGCAAATGGTGACAAAGAAAGTCAAAGTGGATCTGTTACCTATCCTAAAGGTAATTTTGATATGGTTGCCCCTTCTGGCGCAGGTGGTGGTTGGGATTTAACAATCCGTACCGTTGCACAAACTCTCGGTGATACCGGTCTCGTATCTGTTGCAATGCCTGTTCGTAATGCTCCTGGTGCCGGTGGTGCTGTACATCTTGGAACACTTCAAGCGAAAAAAGGTGATGTAAAAACTATTACCGTGTATTCTCCACCAATTATTTTCTTTAACCTCAATGGTACCAGTAAATATGGTTTTAGAGATGCAACGCCTCTTGCACGTTTAATTGCAGACTATGCAGCATTCGTTGTCAAAGCTGATTCACCTTATAACAGTATTAACGATGTCATGGACGCTCTCAAGAAAGACCCTAAATCGGTAAAGATTGGTGGTACCTCCTCCGTTGGCTCAATGGATCATGTACAGTTCTTAATCGTAGCAAAAGCTGCTGGTGTAACAAATCTTAATCAGATTGACTATGTAGCATTTGATGATGATGGAGCAACACAGGTTCTTGGTGGACACATTGATTTGTTCTCAACAAGTCTCGCTGATGTACAAGGTCTCATTCAAAGTGGTGATTTAAAGTGTCTTGCACAGACCGCTGATCACAGAATTGGAGAAGGCATCAATGGTCAAATTCCAACCTGTCAAGAAGAAGGAATTGACGTTGTTTTTGCAAACTGGAGAGGTCTCTTCGGCGCTCCTGATATGCCTGAATACGCAGTAAATTATTGGAGAGAAACATTGAAAAAGATGGTTCAAACTGATGAATGGAAAAGTTATGAAAAGAAATATGGCTGGGACGATGCATATCTTGATGCGCCAGAATTCGAAACATTCCTCGAACAGACAGAAACTTCTTATAAAGAAATTCTCTCCGATATCGGCATGCTGAAATAAATTTAATCGTCTATAATACACCGTTCTGTTCCTGTCAAACAGGGACAGAACAATTTAAAAGGAGTCAAGAATGACTTTTTCACTACTTATTTCACTATTAGTAGCCCTCCTTGGAATTACCTACACTCTTGCAACTTTTGCACTGCCTTCGGCATCTCTGGGTATTCCTTATGAACCTCAAGTATTTCCTGGAATACTTGGCATAGCATTAACAATTCTTGCCATTCTCTTGGTTATTCAAGAATATAAAAAAGCAAAAATTGAAAACAATAGTGATTCAGGCATTGCTTTTAATAAAAATGCTCGAGAAATTTTAGCCACCGTTGGAAATGGATTAGTATATACCCTTCTTTTCAACAGAATTGGATATGTATTTGCAACAATCCTCTTTCTTGAAATCCAACTTTGGATTTTTAATGGTAAATCAGCAATCAAAAAATCAACACTCGTTGCCATTGTTTTTTCTCTGATTTGTTACTTCCTCTTCACCTCTCTTGGCATATACCTTCCGGTTTCACCGTTAGGCTTCATATAAAAGGATAAAAAATTATGAATAGTATTTCTTTGCTACTCCAGGGCTTTACCGTCGCTGGACAGCCAATGAACATCCTTTGGGTTACCATCGGTGGTATACTGGGAACCGTTATCGGTATGCTACCAGGACTGGGTCCTGCAACCGGTGTTGCAGTATTACTTCCACTCACCTTTACGATGGGCCCTGTTGCTTCACTCATTACCATGTCTGGAGTGTATTATGGCGCAATGTATGGAGGCTCTCGTGCTTCTATTTTAATAAACACACCCGGAGATGGTGCAGCTATTGCAGCATCTTTTGATGGATATCCCATGGCACAACAAGGAAGAGCAGAAGCTGCCCTTGCTATCAGTGCGATAGCATCCTTTGTCGGTGGTACCGTTGCAACATTCTTTATTACCTTCTTAGCAGTTCCTGTTTCTCATTTTGCCCTTCGATTTGGACCTGCCGAATATTTCCTTCTCTACCTCTTTGCTCTGACAGCAACTGCGAGTATGACTGAGGGAAGCAAGATAAAAGGTTTTATATCGATGATTTTAGGATTAATGATATCCACTATCGGTATCGATCCTCAATCGGGAATACAACGATTTACGTTTGGTCTGCTTGAATTACAAGGTGGTGTCGACTTCTTAGTCGTTATTATCGCAATCTTTGCTTTCGGTGAAGTGCTGAAAAGTTTTAAGAACATTGATGAAGGCAAAAAGAAAATGCAAAAGAGTTTTGGCCGCATTTGGATTAGTAAGGAAGAATGGAAACGCAGTTGGAAACCAATTCTGCGATCCTCTCCTCTTGGATTCTTTGTAGGTGTGCTACCAGGCGCAGGTGGTACTATTGCATCACTCATGAGTTATAACAATGAAAAATCATTTAGTGAACATCCCGATGAATTCGGACATGGTGCTATTGAAGGCGTAGCAGCACCTGAAGCTGCAAACAATGCAGCATCTGTTGGTGCGATGATTCCTATGCTCGCTCTTGGTGTTCCAGGTTCAGGTACCACAGCGGTGATGATGGGTGCCCTCTTAATGCTGGGTATACAACCAGGTCCAACGCTTTTCCAACAACAAAGTGATATCGTTTGGGCATTAATTGCAAGTATGTTTATTGGTAATGTTATCCTTGCTATTCTCAATATTCCTTTTGCAGGGTTACTGGTACGTGTGCTCGCAGTTCCCCCTAAAATTCTCTATCCAATAGTTCTTGGATTGACCTTTATTGGTGCTTATGCAATTAGCTTCTCAACCTCAAGCTTCTTCATGCTCTTAATCTTTGGTATCGCAGGCTATCTCTTAACAAAGGCAGAATTCCCTGTTTCGCCACTGGTTCTGGCCTGTATCGTGGGAACAAGTATGGAACAAAGCTTCAGACGTGCTTTTAAAATTAACAATGGCGATCTGAGAATCTTCTTAAGCAGCCCTATTTGTCTGATCATGATTGTGTTAACCATCGGTGCGATTCTTTTACCTTTCATACAAGGTGCCTTAAAAAAGCGTAAAGCGCAAAATGCCTAAAAAAAAGAGAAATCGATAGTTCTTTGCTTGCAATTTTAGCAAAAAATATACAGTTTTATACACAGAAGCCCTTTTATTTTATCAGAAATAAAAGGGCTTCTTCATCAAAAGACAAAGCTCATATCAAGAGCGTATAAACGCTCATCAGTTAGTCTTTGACACCGGTCTTTTTGATAATATGATAACCAAACTTCGTTCGTACTGGACGACTGAGGCTACCATACCCCATCTTCTGTACCGCTCGCTCAAACTCGCCTACCATCTGACCAGGAGCAAACCAACCAAGGTCTCCGCCTTTACTCTTAGAAGGACAGGTTGAATACATTCTGGCCATTTGTCCAAAATTTGCACCTTCCTTTAATTTCTTATAGATCATATCGGCTTTTGCCTTATCTTTCACCAATATATGTGATGCTCTCCACTGCATAATGTTGTCTCCTTCTTCAAAAAAATAAGCACAAATGGTCATTTTGTAAATACTTTTTGCCAACCTCGCTCAAAAAAGCGCTACCACATGTGATGAAAAATATTTTTGAGCGCAAAATCGTGCTGACCAAGTGTAAAGAATGCATAGGAATATCCCGGAATACCAGTCGTTGTTTGATACTGAATACCAACAATCTGAGATGGCTCAGAAGTAATCAAATAATAACAACTTTGGGCAACAAAATTTGAGAGAAGATATTGATCTGGCCACACATCATTCGTCCCAGGTTTTTCCCGACTTTTCAGACAATAATTAAAAAATGTATTAATATTTTTTTCAATACAAATCACCTTGAGTTCAGTTTTATTTGTTGCACACAAGCAGGTATAGTTTTCTTTGGTGAGTCCCAGTTCTTTTTGAGCAATTTCGGCAGAATCACTCATGTACAAAACAGGTACACCATAACCATTGAATCGCCCCATCTTTGATTTTCCGACGGGAGCTTGAAACATTTCAAATTCAGGATATCCAAACTCTCTTTCCTCTTCCCAATCACGACAACGGTAAAACTCTTTACCAGGAGGAATAGATACGACGGAAATTTGATTGCTTGGTGCAAGTAATATACTTAAAGCATCTAGAATCTTCTCACTCGTTTTATTTTTAAGGGCAAGCATGGGATACTGTTTGAGCGAAGCCATGAAATCAATAATTTCGTGCTCTGAAAGTGTGCTAAAAAGCTCTTTTGCTGAAGAAATAAGAGGCAAATCATTGGAGGGGAAAACCCTTTCATCTTGTTCGACCTCAAGAGAAAAGGAAAAATCATCAGATCGTACATGAAATCGCGCATCCTGATGCAAGCCCTTATACATGTCAGGATAGATGTAAAATTCTTCAGGTAACAAGTTATTTGCCGTTGTCGTGAGAAACGAAAGTTGACTCCCTATCGAGGGTAACGTGGATAACTTACGATTAAAGGCATCGGCAATTTCTCGCTCTTCTGTTTGTATTTCTTGAACGGTCTCATCAATTTCAGGATTATGCAACGATTGATTCATATCTGCTTCTGCTAAGAATTTGATGTCTTTTCGAAACGAAGGATCAAGTAAAGAAGGGAGTATGGCATTGTAACTTTTAAGAGAAGAAATTCGCCTTGATTTTATCTGTTCAAGAAGAGGTAAAAAGGTTGTTTGTATATTTTCTTTTCGATTTATCACACGTGTTATCTGTTCAGTTCGATTGCTCTCATCAGGGGGAGACATCGTGCCTTGATCGAAAGAAGGTGCCAGATGCGATCCATCAGGCTGTCGTTCCTCTTGAGCTGAAGGACTTGATTGAGTTGTGGTATTCCTTGCCCCTTCAGGGCGAGGCGACGAAAGTAAGTGATGCTCTTTTGCCATGCAAAATCTCCTCGTATACGTTCATAGAAATACTATAAACCTGTTACAATATTATGTCAAAATTTCACGATACAAAAGAGATGTTTTTCCTTTGTGATACGAGTGAGCTCTTCAATCACAGACAAAAGAGGGTGTTTGTCTACAAAACTTCGTTTTTTGCAAACAAAAGAGGATTCATCACTATAAAAACAGCACAATCTGCATGTATTTAAATCCTCTTATTGCAAAACACTACAAATTTGTCTAGGATAAGAGATGTGAAAATACTTTCAAGATTCTACAATTGGGCGTATCACCTCTACACAAGGTTAGCGCTGAATATCAGCTATGACTTTCAAGTATGGAGAGCTGAAGAATACCCAGAAGGGCCTAAAATATATTGTTCCAACCACTTCTCTTCCTCTGACGTTCACTTTGTTTCAACGTTAATGGATGAGCCACTTCATATGGTCATCGGTTCTGGTTTTACCATCAAGATTGCACGTTATTTTCTCAAGCACATGGAACAAATTCCTGCCGACACGAAAGAAAATAGAGCGCACGTCATCGACGAAGCGGTAAAATATCTCAAAAAAGGTGAATCTGTTTACATTTTCCCTGAGGGCAAACTTAATTCTCTCGAAAAGATGGATGAGTTTAAAGCAGGCATCGCACGCATTTATCTCAAATATCCAGTGCCCATTGTCCCTATCGGCCTTCTTGCACCAAAAAGACGGGTCAGACACAAATACAGTGCTGCAGCCGAACGTAACCTCACCATTGTATCACGTAACTACTATGCAAATATTGGACGAAGTATGCAATTTCCCCAAGCGATTGAAAAAGCTAAGACAGACCGAAAAGGTGCAGAAAAACTCATTCTTGATGAACTTTATCAAGAAATCGACGCGCTCATTAATGATTTAAAAACAAACAAATTCTGGAGTTAATAATATGAACGAAAAGCTCAATGAAACATTCAAAGATTTTGAAAACCAAGTAAGCCAGATTGCTGACCATGCTGATACGGTCAATAAATTACATTTTTCTTGTAGCCTTAAAAACGGCACGGGTTTTAATTTTGATTACGATTGTGATAAATTCAATCAAACAGGAAAGCAAGAATACAAACCTGCTGATGTATTCAATGCCGTCATCGATATCCTTGCAGGAGCCATAAGTCTTGCATTGCTGGTACTTTTTTTCATTGGCGTGTTCCCTCAAAATGATAGCATGAATGCAACGACATTCTTACAAAAGTGTCTCTTTCCTTCAGCTATTATTATCTTTAACGCCTACTTTGTTACCGACGCAGTCTACCATCTCCTTCCCAAAAAGAGATTATCGAGAAAAACGATGTTTACCGTATGCCAAGGTCTTAAACTTGTGGCCTTTGTGCTCGCAACGTTAACCTATACCGCATTAGTAAAACCTCAAGTCTTCTCGATTAACTTATTTGTCACCTTTATTATTGCAGGAGTTGGCTTAATGTTTCTTACCATGGGAACAAAAACCTCTATGACCTTGCACCAAATAATGTGTGCAATTCTTCCCTTCACCATTCTGCTCGCTGACCATTCAATTATTGGCATTGCCTCGGCTGTTTTATTTACGACCTCTTCTCTCATATACATTGTCGTCAAAGATGAAAGAGAAACAAAAACGAACCCCATCTTTATGACATTGGGATTCGTTGCATATATCTTATTATTAAATGCTATGCCTCTTGTGTAAGCATCTCAATATAATATCGATCTTCAATCTGGTCCTGACTTATTCCAAAAAGAGTCAGGGCTTTTTTTAGGTAGGCAGTATATTCTGCACCTTTTGATTCTTCAGCTCCATCTTCAAGACAAAATTCCATTTCAAGGAACCAACCAAGAGGTGGGACTTCAATGAGTTCAACATGTAAAGGTTGGTCAAAGTAGTCAAAAACAAAGGAATATCCTTCCTTTGTTTTTGTTCTCCACTGCTCATATCCAAGTGCCTCGAAAAAAGCCAAAGTTGTTTCAAAATCAGATGAAGGAGCTGTAAATTCAATCTCATGGTTCAGTTCAAACCCATCTTTTTTGAGTTTATCTTTACAGGTAAGAAGAACAGATCCAGTAAGATGATCTTTATCAGGTCCTTTTTGTTCAAGACGAGAACGTAGCATTGGCTTATCTCCTCGTCCATTGTGAGCAAAATAAATATCACTCTTCATTTGATAGTATTCGCTGTGTACTCCAGCTGTCTTTCGGATGACAGTGAGTATCTTTTTATAATCAGATACATGTGCTTTTACTTCAATTTCAGCGCCCATTACTTCTTAATCCTTCCAAGGGAAAATCATACCCTTGAGTGTACGATGACCAACATTTTCTTTCTCTTCATAGAGAAGATCTTCCCAAGGTATTTCCTTAGGATTGGTTTCTGGATGCTCTTCAAGATAATCAATCTTGTACATTAAGAGTTTAAAAGAATCAGCTGCAGAAAGCATTATTCCTGTTCCGCTGAACAATAAACCTGCTGTAACAAGGCCTAAGGCTACTTGAAGGATATTATAGAAAAGTAAGAAAATCGTTGTTCCTGTATTTGATACAGAAACTAAATAGCATTTTTTTAACGTCTTCAATGGTTTATCACCAGAAAAGCGAACCATCAGAGGGATATAATAGGGAATAGCAATAATAAGGGAAATGAGTAACCAAAAGGCAATCACCCCAAAGATTAAACCGATAATACTCTTCATTTGAAGGTAAAAAGGAATAATGATGAACCCCATACAAAAGATAACCGCAATCATCAACCATAAGAAGAGACCATGTCTCCAATAATGTCTGAAGCCTTTTTTATAACCACTAAAACCCGCTCTTTGATAATTACTATAACTATCAGTGATTGTTGCGAGCCCAATGATGTGAAAACTTAACAGTCCAAAACTGGCAATTAAACAGAGTATTCCAAGAGGAAGCATTTTTGCTGAGACTTGAAATGAACCTAATCCCACCATTACACACACTAAAAAACCAAGATTTGATACAACCAAACCAATTAAATTATCCCAAGCATCAAAAAATGTTTTTTTTATGAGAAAACCAATCATTATATAACCCCTACTAGTTTATTAAAAAATCGAGAATATTCATTCCCGTTGATGTCTTTTTCTTGTACAACTCGGTATATCCACACTGAGCGCAACTAATGGTCAGAAATTGTTTATTTTGAATATCGAGTAACTTTGAAAAAGTACCCCCCGTCGCCTGAAATCTATCAGATTCATAATGCATACAACCACATTTAGGACAAACATATTGTTTTTTTTCCATTGTCTTTTTCCTCCGGATTTTTTTATGTAATAAATATGTCAATTTAAGAGTCTTCGGTCAACTCACTTATACCGTAACAATATCACAGACTATCCAACTAGTCATTGATATACTTTGAATAAGGAATAAAAAATGATATATGATATAAAAGAAACAGAATTCAAAGAGGCCATACAACGGAAAGGGCTGGTCCTTTTGGACTTTTGGGCACCATGGTGCGGCATGTGCAGAGTAGAAAGTGATCTTCTTGAACCCTTTAGCAGAGAAGAAAAATATCAAGATATACACGTGATACGAATCAATACTGATGAAGCTCCACATATAGTGAATGAACTTCTCATCGCTTCCTTTCCTTCGTTGCTCCTCTATAAAGACGGAAAACTGGTAGAAAGAAGTGAAGGAGTCTTTATGAATGAAGAAAAATTGGGGCAATGGGTACGTGCCCATAGAGATAATACCACGTCCCTCTCTTCATCTAGCAAATTATTCGACAAATAAAAAATAAAGAGAGAAAACTTACTATTTCTTTGAACGATAAAAAAACTTCCTTCACATAGTGAGGAAGTTTTTAAGTAGCGGCAAAGGGATTCGGACCCCTGACATAACGGATATGAGCCGTTCGCTCTACCAACTGAGCTATGCCGCCATTATAGAAAAAACAAAAAATGCGAATCTCACGACTCTTGAAAAAAATACTTCCTTACTAAGGAAGTTTTTAAGTAGCGGCAAAGGGATTCGGACCCCTGACATAACGGATATGAGCCGTTCGCTCTACCAACTGAGCTATGCCGCCATTTGTTTAAACTCTCAGTGCTTAACACGTTCGCTACAGTATAATGTATTGCTATTTTGGTCAATATCTTTTATAAATTTTTTTACTTTTTTTGCATTTTTTTGCTTTTTACTCATCAAGAGAGCCTTTTTTCGCCACTCAGGCAAAGACACTCACGTACCCCTCATACTCAGATTTTTTAAAAGCCTTTTCTCTCTTCTTCACGAGGTTCCTTATTGTGAGTATTTTTTGCTATTACTGAATTTATATGATACAATAGCGTCAGAGTGAAAGGATAAAGTAAAAAAAACTGAGAAGATACCCCTTCAGAGGTGCATCATCCACGCTTTCCTTACCGTTTTTCTCGTTACACAAGAGAACAGGTAGAGGAAAAACGCCTCAGAGACCAAAGCATGTCTCTGCACGACTGCCTCCTCCTATACCGTTGTTTTTCATAGATATATACACTATCGATACAGATAATTATCACATCATAACTCAAGGGATTTCGCACATAGCAATCCAAAGAGCCATGAGAGAGCAATAAAATATAGTAGCAACACGATTGATACTATTCGCAAAAACAACATGAGTTGGATATGCCAGTTCTTATCAGGAGAAAAGAAGATGAGATTTTTTAACCTATTCACGAGAAAAAAGAAACAAAAGACGAAACCCGTACAAGAAGAAGCTTCAGTCATTTTAGAAAAGCAAGCAGAACAAACAGCACAACAAACACAAGCAACACAAGCAACACAAGCAACACAGCAAATACCACCAACGGAACATACAGAACCCAAGACTGCGGAACACAAGAGTGAAACAGTGCCTGCTCAAGAACAAACAAATAAAGATATTCCTCTTGCTGATTTTCCTCAATTAAAAGAAGGACAAGAGTCAAAACCAATCAAAAAAGAACCAAAATCTTTGCTCATTTTTGATAAAAAAGAAGAAGAAACTTTATTACAAGCATTGGAAGCACATAAGGGTAACTATATTCAACTACATCTTTTGTATACCCAGCTTGCACATTTCTATTATAAATACCGAGACCTTGATGAAAAATATCTCAACCTCTGTATTACCTATTGTTTACACGATATCCAACATCTTGATTCTCTGAAAACCCAATATATTGCAGAACAGATTGCTCAGCTCAAACCAACAAGAAAAGGGGCAAAAAAAACAAAAGAAGAGCGAATCAAAGAAATACAAGACAAAGGATATGATCAAGAAATTGCTTGTTTTAAACGATTAGCCATTATCTATGAGAAACAAGGTGATTTTGATAGAGCAATTGATGTATGTGAGCAAGCAATAGCATTTCCTTACAATGTTGCCGCATATCAAACGAGAAAAGCAAAATTATTGAAAAAGAAAGCTTCACGATAACAATAACAAAAACCACTTCATGTTCCTTTGAAGTGGTTTTATATAAGAGCAAGTGATTGTTTATTGCGCTTTTTCTAAGGCATATAAAGCTGCACCTAAAGCACCGACAATATCAGGCTCTTCATATACCTGAACAGGAGAAGAGAGTAAAAGAGAAAGGATGGCAACGACACCTTTATTTTTTGCGACCCCGCCACTCATACAATACTCTTCTTCTAATCCAACTCTTTTCATCAAAGCAAGACTCTTTTTTGCAATCATCATATGCACCGCATGGATAATATCGGCTAAATCTTTGTTTTCAGCAACCAAAGAAATAACTTCACTTTCTGCAAAAACCGAACACATGCTACTCATTTCTAAATCATGCTGAGATGTTAAAGAAAGCGCACCCATTTGATCGAGAGGTACATTCAGTGCTTTACTAATCATTTCAAGAAATCGTCCCGTTCCCGCAGCACATTTATCATTCATCACAAAATCTGCAACCTGTCCTTCTTCAGTCAGACGGATAGCTTTACTATCTTGACCACCAATATCAAGAATGGTCCTCACCTTCGGAAAAAGAAAATGAACACCCTTTGCATGACACGATATTTCCGTGACATCGGTGTCACTATACATGATACCCGATCTTCCATATCCAGTAGAAACGGTATTCATCAGGCAATTCTCATCAAGGCCAGCTAGTTCTAAGACAGCAGATCGTGCTTTGGTAGCACTCTCACTAGCCTTTGCTCCAGTAGGCGTAATATAAGAGGAAATAATCCGTCTTTGTTCATCAATAATGACAGCATTCGTTGATGTTGAGCCACTATCGAGGCCTAAATAATACAATGATTGCGTTTCCTTTACTCCTGTTAAATCGCCACTTCTCCCGTGAGATTCTCTTTTATGCTGCACTTTCTTCCATTTTCCTATTTTTCTCATCGCTCTTCCTTGCAATTGTTCTTCAAAGGCTTCTATTCTCGTCACAAGTTGTCCAGATGCATCTTCACTCCCATCTGTTTCAAGAAAGAGCATGGGGAGATCAATATAATCTTTCAACATCGCATATTCATAGGGATAAATATCACAAAACTTAATAGCATGATACACAATACCATCAACAGCATGAGGAAGCTGCTTGATAAATTTTATACGCTCTTCAAGATCAGCCATTCGCAAACAAGGCATCAAATGAAGAAGTGACTGTGCATAGGAGAAAAGGATGTCCTTTTCATCAAGGATTCCTCTCTTTCTTTCAACACTGGTACAACTACTATCATACATCACCTCAAAAGGTTGTAATTGACGATATAAACTTGCATTACATCGAGCACCCATGATGGCAATCTTTGGCAACGGAATTGTGCTTTTTTCCTCATGTGGCACATCAGAACCGGTCTTTTGAGTTTCCTGCAACGAAAAGAGATATCGAAAAAAAGCAGCTGAAGAAAAACTTGTATGGGTATAGGCACAATACTCAGCAATAAAGCGTTCAAGTTCAGAAGCATAGAGTCGAAGCGAAGCACCATTCACTTTTCGAGGGAGATCCAAAAGAATAATAAAGGCCTGAGGAAATTGAACTTTCAACGAATCATACAAGCGATTCATACTGTCACAACACGTGGTAAGCACAATTTTATCGAAGGTAGCATCGTGAACTAATGTTTCATACACGCCTTTCACATAACTACATAAATTAGGATGCAGACAACTCTCCGCCTCACTGCATCCCTTAACATGAGGATCCATGAGTACCGTTTCTTCACCCAAAAAGTGCAGTAATTCTACTGGAGCATATTTACAAGTATAATAGGTCATCGTCTATCTCCTTCTGCCAAAAGTTCGCAAAAAGCCTCAACCCTCGTTTTCATTTGACCCTTCCCTTCATTTCTTCTATCTACGGCATCTCCATCTAACAAAAGGACAGGAAGATTGTCTTCTTGTAATCGCTTCTTCAAAATCTGAACCCCACCACTGGTTTGCTTACACCCCCAATGGGCAAAATGAATCACACCATCTGCTTTTGTTTGCTGAGCAAGTCGTGCACATAAGGCTGCCTTCTCTTCATATCCTTTGTTATAGACATTGGCAACAAGCTTACGAGCAACACTGTTCAAAGGATGGGAAACATCCAAGGGTGCATTACTATCACTATTCATTTCTATCGCTTGAATTTGAAAATCAGACGAATGATTAAATATCTTCTTGAGACTTTCATCATAAAAAGGAAGCACATGCACCCATAAAATCTTTTTACCTGTATACAAAGGAGCTTTCTCAACGTCGGAGAGTAACAACCGATAAAATTGAAGTGACTCTTCACTTCCAATAGAAAGATGACTGGCAAAAAGGGTAAACATTTGAAGCGTTAAAGTCGATGGCATACTTTTGGTGCCAACAAGATGTAAATATTTTTCATACAATTGATGGGATTCATTTTCTCGCTGTAAAATCTGTTGTAATTTCTCTTCATTATAACGGATTTTATAGGTATCTTCTAAAAAGACAATGAGCTCTTGTAATTGATCTTCAACGTACTTCACGCTTTCTTCACTATATCGGTGAGGAACATCGACAAGAAACAAAGGCATATCTTTTTTCTTGGAAACATAGCGAAAGGTATTGATGTTTCCATCACACACATTACTGGTTGTCACACTTGCCCGTGGTGGAATTAAGATATTCAGATTATTGGCTCCAATAAAAGTGCGATGAAACGAACACAGCGTTGTTGCAAGACCTTCATCATCACTAGCATCAATCAACAAATCTTCAATAGTAAAGCCACTAAAAAAAGAAGAAAGCACCTCCATTGATAAACAATTAATGCCAAAACTTTCCATAATCTCGACCGGAGCAAAAAGATTGTTCCAACACGTCATCTGTGGATTTTTCATTCCCTTCTCGACCATACCAAGAGCCATCGCATTCAAATAAGTAAAGCTGGGTAAATTCTTTGAATGAGAAAGATGAGCAACTTTCAATCGCTCAAGATGTAACCCAAGATTTATCAAGTTTCTACTTGTTGTGGGGTTTGAATCACAGTTTTTTTTGATAATATTTCCATACGTTTGTACAATAGACACAATTTTCCTCTTTCTTTTCAATAATTCTTCAGATAAAGAACAAATTTATTGATTGAATAACAATGGTTTGCCTCATATACTTACTTAACAGGAGTTCTAGTATGATTGCTACCACCAAAAAGAGAAAATTGTGGGATTTTCCCCTCGAATTGTTGCTTATCCTCATATCTGCTTTTGTCTATTCTTTAGCATTTCCATCTTTTATCAGTGTAAATGGATATCCCATTCTTGGTTTATTTGCATTAATACCACTTTTATACGCAGTCAATAGAACAAAATGGTATCTGAGTCCTCTTCTTGGCTTTATCTTCGGTGCAGCCTTTTTAGGCATTTTTAACTATTGGTTAAAAACTTTTCACCCCTACTCCATTTTTATTGCAACCTTCTTAAAGGGCGTAGAATTAGCTTTTTTCTTTCCTCTTCTCAAAGCAATGAACAATCTTCCCCGCAAATGGAAAGTGTTGCTTCAGTCTCTGACTTTTGTGGCAGGTGAGTATGCGGCGCAATTAGGTTTTCTTGCCTACCCCTATGGCAGTTTGAGTTCTGTTTTTGCCACATGGCTCCCACTCATTCAAATCGTCGATATTGTTGGCGTTTGGGGTATCTCACTGCTTATCATTATTCCTCAAGCGTTTATTGCAAATTACTTAAATGAAAAAAGACTCCATGCAACTTCTTTTTCCTCGTATCTTTTTGAAAAAGAAGCATCTATCTATATCTACATCACTCTCCTTCTCGCAACCCTTATCTATGGCGTGCATGCCATCAACTATTGGCAACTGCAAACACCTGATAGCACCATGAAAATTGCTGCAATCCAGCATAATAGTGATACGTGGAAAGGCGGGTATAGCCAATACAAAAAGAACTTTGAAACACTCAAAAGCCTCACAGAAGCTTCGCTCAGTGAAGATCCAGACATGGTTGTATGGAGTGAAACAGCCTTTGTTCCTTCTGTTGAATGGCACACAAACTATCCCTCTGATTACCGCACATCATATCTGGTACAGCAATTCACTCAGTTCGGTAAAGATTTAGGCTGTCCACTGGTAACAGGAAACCCAGAAGGAGTCTTAGCCGATCCTACGCTTCCTCCGTTTGACGCAGAGGGAAATTGGAACAGAAACGATTACAACTCGGTAATTCTCTTTGCAAATGGACAGTTACAAGATAGCTACAGGAAACAACACCTTGTTCCTTTCACCGAATACTTCCCTTATCAAAAGAAATTACCAACAATCTATGATTTGCTCAAAGCACATGACTTCCATTGGTGGTTACCAGGAGAAGAGTCTCATGTTTTTACCTATGACAATCTCACTTTCTCAACCTCTATTTGTTTTGAGGATATCTTTGGCAATATCAGCAGTACCTTTACCAAACAAGGTTCTTCTCTTCTCCTCAATCTTTCCAATGATAGCTGGAGCAACTCAGTTACTGCTGAAATGCAACACATGAGATTGGGAACTTTTAGGGCTATTGAGAACAGACGATCAGCACTCAGAAGCACCAATAGTGGCATGAGTTGCCTCATTCTTCCTTGGGGTGAAGTTGTTGATCCTATCACACCATTTACCAGTGATTATCATGTCTATACCGTACCTATTTATACCAAGAAGAGTTTTGGTTTAACACTTTATTCAAGCTTTGGTGATTGGTTTGGCCTGCTTATTTTCTCTTTCAGTTGCATCACCTGCCTCTTCCTCTTTATCAGAGAAATACGAGAGAAAAAAGTGCAACGCGCAACAGAAAAAAACAAACAGTTACGTGCAGAGCTACAGGACAAAGAGAGTACAACGCCCTAAAGATATATAAAATTTTCTTCATTCACTCCTTATTGTTGCATTATTTCTCTGTAAAAACGTAAAAAAGGCTCTCTTATCAAGTTTTATCTTGCTTTAATTGATAAGAGGGCTACTATTTAAAGAGACACAAACAACACAACCACAAAGGAGTAGTACCTATGAACAAAACACATCATATTATTGGCCTTTTTATACAGAAAGATGGAACAACCGCTCAGCTATCAAGGGATGAAATGCTCAAAAGAAATCCAAAAGATGGATTACTTTGGGTAGATTTAGACTACAACATACAAGAGAATCATCAATGGCTGAAAAAGCAAAGCAATGTCGACAACATTGTCCTTGAAGCTTTGCTTGCTGAAGATACACGACCACGATATTTTATTCATAAGAATGGTCTTCTCTTAATTATGCGAGGTGTCAATTTGAATCCAGGAGCCGATCCTGATGATATGGTATCTCTCAGACTTTGGGTTGAATCAAATCGTATCATTTCCATCTGGCGCAGAAAAGTCATGGCTGTCGAAGACTTACGTACGGAAATCCTCCACGGTGAAGGGCCTCATACCGAAGGTGAATTCTTAGCACACATAACAAAAAATATTTCCTTACGCATGGCAGAATCGATTAATAACATATCCATACAAGTAGATGATCTGGAAGATCAAATCTTTGAGCAAAATGATAAGCCCGTTCGTACGGTTATCAGTGAACTCCGTCGACAAATTATAGGATTAAAGCGATATCTTGCACCGCAAAAAGAAATATTGAGCAGAATCCAAACGGAAAAAATAGATTTTTTCGATTTGGAAGATATTGCAAGTTTGAGAGAAACAACCGATAGATTAACCAGATATGTTGAAGATTTAGATGAGGCAAAGGAAAGAACTGCTGTTGCACAGGATGAAATGGAAAGTCAAATGAACAGTCGAATGAATAAAACCATGTATCTGTTATCCATTGTTACCGTCATTTTCTTACCACTTGGTCTCATCACTGGGTTGCTGGGTATCAATGTTGGAGGAATTCCTGGAGCACAAAACCCCTATGCCTTTTATATTGTAACAGGACTCCTCGTTTTTATCGCAATCATGCAAGTTCTGATTTTCAGACGAAAAAGTTGGGTCTAATGGGATTTGATACACTGCTCTCTCTCTGAAGAAAGGAAAAGAAACAACGAGACAGCTGTCAGCGTATCAAAAAGAGAAACATTCACGTCCCTTCAAAGGATGTACATAAAAGTGGCCACATGGTTTAAATTTCACTGAATCATGTCCCAATTCTTCTTTTTCACGATTTTCAATTGGGAAACTTTATTGCACGAGGCCCTCTTATGGGATAGTATAAGGAAATAAAGCATTAATCATATAACCATTAATGCCATTTGGGAGCGTAATACACACATGGATAATGAAATGTCTGAAGAAAAACTAACAGGGAGTCTCCATACTCTCGGTTTCACCCAGAATAGAGAACTTTCTTGGCTTAAGTTCAATGAAAGGGTCCTTGAAGAAGGACTTGATGAGACGGTACCTTTAATTGAAAGATTAAAATTCATATCCATATTCACCAGTAATCTCGATGAATTCTTTATGATTCGTGTTGGGTCTCTTCATGATATGTTAGGAATTAAAGAAAATAATGTAGATAGTAAATCGGGTATGACTCCGAAGCAACAACTCGAAGCAATTTATACAGAGGTAAAACCTCTGTATAAACAAAGAGAAAAAGCGATCATCGAAGTCGAAGAACAGTTACGTCTCCATGAAATATATCGTCTTAAAATAAAAGAACTTACCGGAGCAGAAAAGAAATACGTCAAACAGTATTTTGAAAATGCTATTCTTCCTATTCTCTCACCTGTCATCGTTGATGCCCACCACCCATTTCCTCATTTAATGAACGAAGTGTTACACGTTGGCTCAATGATTAAAATTAAAGATGAAGAATTTGTTTCAATTGTACCAATTCCAACAGCACTTCCTGACCTCATCTATCTTCCTGGTAACGATGTGAGATATGTCGGTATTGAAGACATTGTCTTTGAATACTATGAAGATATCTTTAACATGTATAAAGTGGGAGAAAAGACCATATTCCGTGTTACGAGAAATGGTGATATTAATGCAGATGATGAAGCTTTTGATATCGAAAATGACTTTAGAAAAAAGATGAAAAAGTTGTTACAACAGCGCAAAAGACTGGAAGCCGTAAGACTTGAATTGAGTCATAATGTAAAAGGTAAATTTATTCCTTTCCTTATTTCAAAACTCGACTTACAGCCAAACCAAGTGTTCATTACTAGTGCACCTTTAACGCTGAAATATGCATTCTCACTACCAAGTAAAGTTGCCATGGCAGCAAAAAGAACACTTAGTTACATGCCGTTTACGCCGCAACCAAGTAATAAAATTAATATCGATGAATTGCTTATTCCTCAGATATTCAAAAAAGATTTATTACTTTCTTACCCGTATCAAGAAATGGATCCTTATCTTAAATTGATTAAAGAAGCATCAACAGACCCTCATGTTATATCAATTAAGATTACTATCTATCGTCTTGCTCGTCAGGCTAAGTTAGTTGATTATCTGTGTCGTGCAGCAGAAAACGGCAAAGATGTCATTACCATTATTGAGCTAAGGGCACGTTTTGATGAACAGAATAATATTGACTGGTCCCAGCATCTTGAAGATGCCGGTTGCCAAGTTTTTTATGGCTTAGAAGACTATAAAGTCCATAGTAAAATTACTCTTATTACCCTCAGAGAGAAAGGCGATGTCAAATACATCACCCAAGTTGGTACGGGTAATTATAATGAAACGACAGCAACACAATACACCGACCTTTGTTTGATTTCAGGAAACAAAGAGCTGGGTCTCGATGCAACAGAATTCTTTAAAAACATGTCTATCGGGAACTTGATGGGAAGTTACAAATATCTTCTCGTTGCTCCTGTAGGACTTAAACCTACCCTCTTAAACCTCATTGATGAAGAAATCACCAAAGGGGAAAAGGGAAGAATCATGATTAAAATCAACAGTATGACCGATGTTGATTTAATTGAAAGATTAAAACTTGCTTCCTGCCACAATGTAAAAATAACCATCATCATTCGTGGAATTTGTTGTTTGGTTCCAGAAGTCAAAGGAAAAACAAAAAATATTGAAATTCGATCAATTGTTGGCCGATATCTTGAACATAGTAGAATCTATTGTTTTGGAAGAGGTAATGAAGAAAAAATTTATATTTCCTCTGCAGACTTTATGACGAGGAATACAGAAAGACGAGTCGAAGTTGCTTGTCCTATTTGGGATAAAGATATCAAGGATGAAATCAGACATATTTTTGATGTCAGTCTCCAAGATAATATTAAAGCACGAAGACTTGGATCCGATTGTAACTATCATAAGATTATTACGGGAGAGAGTAAAATTGATTCACAGAATGTCTTTATGAAAGAAGCAATTCGTTGTGGACATGTCAAACCACCTGAAGCTAAAAAGAAATTTTTCCTTCTTCGTTTATTTCAAAAAAAGAAAAAGTAAGCATCTTTTTGGAAGATTTTACTTCCTTCCAAAAAAAGAATAAGAATCCTCAATACAGAGATACAGTTTTACCAAAGACTGTATCTCTTATTACGTATACACAGAGAAAAAAACTCATTTGTTGAGAAAAAGAGCTCTATCAACAGGAAAAGACCTCATAGTAGGCACACAAAGCTTTACTTTATTCTATAAATCCTGACAATTTTCTCTCTGCTTTTTTACACAAATAGCAAGACAATATTCACATTTCACCTATGAGATGGTGAAACATTGGGAGGATTGATGTACCTCATCTCTTTTTTACGTTCTCTTGCTTGAAGGAAAACAACAAGGCCTAAAAAAATACGAACCAAAGCTCGTATTTTTTTTATATATATAAGAAGTTTTTTTATGCTGCGATTACATTTAATACTTGAGCATTCTTAGAGGAAGTTACAGAACCAGATGCATCAGTGAATACAACTCTTGTATCTGAATTGTTACTATTTGCAACTACTTGATCTCCAACCATCTGAACAGAAACCTTTTCAGGAACATAAGCGACAAGTTTA
>Ga0172378_10000691_pt1 | contig 29979 bp, 26 predicted proteins | sample GrowelOW332metaG_FD_119755 | JGI IMG/M metagenome (GOLD analysis project Ga0172378, IMG submission 119755) | Groundwater microbial communities from an aquifer near a municipal landfill in Southern Ontario, Canada - Pumphouse #3_1 metaG | ecosystem: Environmental > Aquatic > Deep subsurface >...
ATTATTTGTTCTTTATTGGTTTAACAATTAAAATTTTCCTGCATTAAAAAGAGGTCACAACATGGCTGAAAAAATTCTTTCGTCGATTCTACCTATTTCGTTTTTTTTAGCCTTTTCAGGTACTGGCTTTGGCCTTTGGGTTTTTAGTACAAATACCGAAAGCCAAACCACATATGCAAATTACGAAGTAACTTCAGCTGCCAGCTTGGATGGACTGGAACTGAATCTTACTGATTCTAAGATTACTTTGGATACTTCCGGATCTGACTTGATCATTGGTGGGAATTTATCCTGTACTATTGATATTGAAAAAGGTCTTGTCGGAACTGTAAATTCAGATGGCGATGGCTATGATGTAACTGAAGCTTCCGGTACTCCTGACTTGAATGTCAAGTATCATATCGGGATTTCTTTTAGCCGAGGAATTGAAAAATACCTCTCTACTGATTCGGTTTATCCTGATTTTGTAGGCTCAACCAGGGACACGGAATACGATTTTTCACGTGATTATTCCACTTCTGGAACTTATTCTTATTATTTATCCGTAACTTTTAAATGGAAGTCTTTTCTTTCTTCGATTGATGATTACACCACAATGGTTAGCATCATTAAATCGCAAGAGTCTAAAGTAACCGTTACGGCTTCTATTCCCGATACTCCGACTTTCACTGTGAAATAAAGGCCATCCATTATGAAAATATTTCAATTTTTAAAGCGGTTTGCCCCGGTTATCTTACTTAGTATCGCCGTAGTTATGTTAGCCTCAGTTGGTTATGGGACTTGGGTTTTCAATAACACGGTTTCTACTAAAGCTGATGCTCAATTGATGGCAACGATGTCAGTGTCGATGATATTGCTGAAAACTATTATTTTGCCTCTGATTTAAGTTCGAAGAATTATTACAATGTTTATTTCTTTGCTCAGCCTAAAATTGCTACCTATGTTGTTGAGGGCTATGAGCCTTTAGCTGCTTATAAAAAATTTAGGGATGATTTTGATGATGACTCCACTATTGATTCCGCGGGTAATAACACTACTTCTGGCTATTCTAAGAATAGTAGCTATTATTATGGCTATTGGGCTGATTCCACTAACACCAATGATGGCACCCCTATTGGCCACAATGTAATCAAGAATGCCTATAAGCGTTTATCTTCTTCGCAGTATCAGAGCTTAGGTAATTTGGTTTGCGGTATGGGAGACGGTCATTTTAGGGATGATGGCATCCACTATGACGGCTATGCTTTATATAATCTTGGCTTTACTAATCAAACCACAACGGCCAGTGATTCCGGATATAAGAAATACCCCCAGTTTGATCATTTCAACCTCAATAATTTTCTTTCTTCCTATACGTATTCAACAGATAGTCACAATGTTTATTTATATCCTATCTATTCTTCTGGTAAGGATTACACCAATACTACGACCATGTCTTATCCGGATATTAAGATGTCAAAAAGAGTGGATGATAGTGGCAATTATCGTTATAAGCATTATTTAGCGGCTTCAGATGCGACCATTTCCGGTTTGGCAAGCAGAAACCTCAAATATTATTACACCTTAAGTAACTTATATGTTTCATCTGAAACAGGTAGCTTAGGATCGCAGGATCGTTACTATACTTCGGGATATGATCACCAAATAACCATTGACGGTGATCGAAGAAAATACAATCGGAATGGTAGTTATACTTCTTCATATTGGTCCGGCAATTGGGCTGTTAAACAAAGTATTGACGTTTCTGATTACGATACCGGCTGCTATAACCTCTATCTCTATTTCAACGAATCATATAGACAAAGCAATTTAGACACTGCTAATGCGGTAGTCAAAAAAAACTTTAATGACAATTATGAAATCTATGTTTCCTGGAGCCTTGACCCCTCAGTGGTTTCTGATTTGACTGCTGATGGTTCCTACTATAATGTCTATGCTTCAGTTCTTTATTTCATTGAAAAAGTACCTGATTTCCGTTTTGTGGGTGAAAGTATTAGTTCGTTAAGCTATTCTAAGAACAATGGCACCATTATTCCTTTCCAGGAGAATACGGATTTGGATGGTGATTCCAGTTACATCTATTACACTAATGAAGTTATTCTTCCCAGTGAGAAATATACGGATTTCGTAATCAATTTCGGGGAAGCAATGAAGAGTGGATCAACCGTGGTTCAAATAGATAGTAATGCTACTGGAACTACGTATCCCTGCTATGAGCCTGGTTCTACTAGTGACAAGAAGACACAGTATAAGGATCCTTCTGGAGCTGACGTCTATTATCTCTCTGATAAGTTATCGACAACTTCTTCCTCTGATTTAGATAATCCAGAGAATATTCAGACCTTTAAAGTCAGTGCCCCAGGTGTTTACCGCTTTAGAATTAAAGTAACTTATTCTAATGGTTCACCTAGTTCGATTCTTTTGTCCGCCGCTTACTTAAGAGGTGTCTTTGTTGAACTGTTTTCCTCTAATCCAACTGATATGATCACTAATGCCACTGGCACAAGCACCGGTTATGTCGATCATTCAGCCTATAACTATCGTCTTAATGATTATTATGAAGCTACGATCAGCAACAATCCTGATAGAAGTGATTATGCTACTTTCTATAAGAACGGTGACACTTCAACTGTCTATCATTTAGAGGATGTAGTTCCTTCTGATTCCTTCTTGATGGACCATGTTCTTGGCAACGTCATCATGATTGATTCTCATTGTCAGCTTGGAACTCATGACAGCATCAATTGTTTCTATGTCAATGGTGTTTGGTCTGATTCCTTTACCTTAAATAAGAACTATATTTTCTACTCTCATACCGGCGTTCTTGAATAAAGATTCTCACTAAGAGGCTATGCCTTAAAAGGCCTAGCCTTTTTTCAGCATTTTTTATGTTCAAACACCTCAGGATTTGCTAGAATAATAAACGCTGCCCTCGTAGCTCAGCTGGATAGAGCATCTGACTTCGAATCAGGGGGTCAAGAGTTCGAATCTCTTCGAGGGCACCACTTAAAAAATTGCTTCAATGCCTTAATGAAGCTTTTTTTATGCTTTAAGTCCGTTAACACACAAGCTTATTAGTGAAGTCTCATGATTGAAAAATAAAATCAATAAAACTATGTATTAAAAAAGGCTGTCTGTAAACTTTAGAATCTCAGACAGCCTTTATCTATTTGCTTTTTCTCTTTTTAGTTTCTTCGTTTTTTAAAGCCGTTAAGACTTCAGTGGTTGCTCGGTAACCTTCAATAGCGGATAGATTGGCATTTCCTTTTTTATGGATGATCGTTATCTTTTGAGATGGGTAACCTAAATCAGTTAACTCTTTGACAATCTGAGGAACATCATTATAGCCGCAGGCTAAATAGACGCGATCACATTTGATTTCGATTTGTCCTTCCGGAGTTTTAATGATTGCAAACCCGTTATGGATGGAAAGTACTTTAGAGGAATTATAAATACTGACGCCTACCCGTTCTAAAAAGTTGACAAAAGTGGGATTAGGAAGGCCAGGAAGATCATCTAAAATTATGCTGTTCTCGCCAACTAAGACCGCCTTCTTTTTTAAGTTGGCTAAAATGGCGGCGGTTTCGCAACCTTGGCAGCCATTTCCGATAATGAGATTGTTTTCGCCAGGATCGGTTTTAAGTCTCAGGAATTCATCGGCCATCCTTACCATCCGCAAATTGATTCCGGGAATCTTAGGCACGATGTTTTTTGCACCATAACCAATCACCACTTGATCATAGTTATGATTTATGATTTCCTGTGCAGTAGGATAGTGATTTAACTCCATATTGACATGGTTATTGGTTAAAGCCAACTTGATATTATTAAAGAAATTCAAATACTCTTTAGCATTTTCACCATAGGTTCCTTCGAGATTGCCGATATTGAAGTTTTCATGGTAGATGGTGACTTGCTGTTTTAAATGACTTAAGAAGAGAGTCGTAAACATGGCAGCCATGCCTGTACCGATGATGCCTATTTTCTTTGGCTTCATCTTTATTTTGTAGTGTTCAATGTAACTTTCTTTACCAAGAAGAGGATTTATCAGACACTGGGTTGCTCCTGACATTAACAGGGAATTAGAGCAGCCACTGACGCAGTGGACGCAGTAATTGATTTTCTTTTCTTGGTGGTTCAAAGATTTTTTAGCAAAATTGGGATCAGCTAAACAGGCTCTTCCAAAAGACACCATGTCGCAGTATTTATCTTCAATGAGTTTATCGCCTATTTCGGCTTTATAGATTTGATTGGTGATTATAAGTGGTATATGGATAGCCGCTTTTAGGGCTTTAAAAGGTTCATTACTAGGAATGGTTGTGGCTTTGGTTTGGAAATAACCTAAGGCGATTGAGGCATCATTGAAAGGTGGTATTGCTATTATAAAGTCAAAACCGATTTTCTCTAACTGCTTAACTAGGCTAATTGTATCGTCAAGGGTCCGGCCAACCGGTTTTTCTTCATAAGCGGAAATCTTGATTCCAATAGGGATGTCTTTCCCAACCAGTGAAACCACTTGCTGATACGTTTCTTTAATTATCCGAAGACGGTTAGAGTTGCTGCCACCATATTTGTCATTTCGTTGGTTAAAGAATGGTGAAAGGAAGTTAGCTAAAAGAAAGCCGCTGGCAGCATTAATGATGATGCCATCGAATCCGGCTTTTTTAGCTCGGAAAGCAGCTAGAGCAAATTGACTTTCGATTTCTTTGATTTCATTAATTGCCAAAACAACCTGCTTTTGAGGATTGCCTTCAATTATCAGACTTGGGACAACACAGCTTTTTTCAGAATAGCATCCAAAAGCAAACGCCCCTGGCTGGTTCAGTTCAGCAAAAATAGTGCTTTTGAATTCATGCACACTTTTAGTAAGGGTTTCATTGCTAGGAATGAAATCATCTGAATCCAAAGAAGGAGAATAGTAATCGGTTTTGCAATTACTGCCGATAGCATAATCATTGGCAATAATTAAACCGAATCCGCCTTTGGCTCGTGCTTTGATGAATCCGATATAGGTATCAGTCAAAAAGCCTTCTTTCGTACAATAATTCATTCGTAAAGAGGGCACTACAAAACGGTTTTTAATGGTAACATTTTTGATTTTGATTGGCTTCTGCAAATTAGTAAGCATAAAAATTATGTACCCCCCATTTCATAAACCATTATAATTTACAAATATCAAATAAAAAGAAAGTGTTTACTATCTACCAAAATGTCGTTTTACAAAACATTAAAAATGTAATAAATATTTCATTTTTAATGTTTCTTCATCCATAAATCCGATTTTGTCATCTTGTTTTGCAGTTTCTTCCTTTTGGTTGGAAGCCATTGAAGAAGAAAAGAAATCCCATATGTGAGCACTAGCATCATTAAGGTATAAAGAAGGCTCAACCAGACGGGGTTATTCAAGTAGTCTAAGAAAGGATAAGGAGGCTCAATATTTTGAGTTACTACTAATGGAATGATAACTGCCGCATAAGTTAACATGGGAACTAAACCTAAGAAAGATTCTTTGAATGAAACGTTAGGTGTTTCATCGAAGAAGAAATAGTCAGTCAGTGCCAGAAGCGGACAAACCAAATGTAGGCAGATCATAGAGTAACCGATTACAAGACCTACTCCCATCATTGGCAAAAGAATAAACAAAACCGTTAAAAATGTCAAAGTTGTGCCTAAAAGACTCATAAAATGCAGGACGTTTAACCAATGAGGAAAGGGCATTTTTTTAACTAAAAACAGGATTTGAAAAACAAACAAAATACAGCTAACCAAAAGCAAGAATAAATTGCTGTCATTCGTAAAAAATTGAAAAAAATCAAAGCCTGAATTTCCGGATTTGGAGTTTAGAATAGCAACGATTAGCGCGGATAATTCAAACCCGATAACTAATACCTTAATCGACATTGAAAGAAGTAAACGCTGTTTAATGCTCATTAGAAAGGTCCTTTAATTTATGTTATTAAGTATAGGAAGCAAACCTCAAAATAGACTTGAAGGAACTTGATTTACCACTTTTACATTTTCGTACATTAAAAGTACCAATGCCTTTTTTTCGTTTTATTGGAATTTCTTTAACTTCCTTTATTGAATTTGAAAACGATTTTTCTTTATGTTAAGCCTCTTTAGTTGTATAACTTTATTGTCGAGATTGAATGTGTAGTTTCCTATATTGGTTGAGTAGAAAATTAATATTGATAATCAAATTCCACTTTTTAATGCACCGCCGATCGAGAGATCGACGGTTTTTTTGTTTGAAAAAGCTAACACTGCTTACCTTTTTTGCTATATATTAGACCAGTAGTGTTTGTTAATCCGTCTAAATTGAACAGAGGTCAAAATGGGTATCAATTATATCCCGTTAATACTTGATGATTTTCAAGGCGTCAGTCTTCCCCAGTTTTTTCAATTGCTAGGTAAGAGTCCCCTGATTGTCATTACCGTTCTTTTAGCCTTAGGTGTTGTTTTCATCAACGGATGGACGGATGCCCCTAACGCTGTTGCGACTTGTATATCGACTAGAGCTATTGCACCGAAGAAGGCCATCATCATGGCAGCTATCTTCAACTTCATCGGTGTGATGCTCTTTTCTTTATTTGCGGCCGGTGTTGCCGAGTCAATAGCCGGAATCGTCGACTTCGGAAGTCTGACTGAATCTGTTGATGTAACAGCTAGTCAGGTTCAGACTAACGCCCATAATGCTTTAATCGGTCTATCAGCTGGAATGATTGGCGTTGTGGCCTGGGGTGTCTTAGCTTGGATTTTTGGTATGCCAAGCTCTGAGTCTCATGCATTGGTTGCTGGCTTAACAGGTGCCTGCTTTGCCATGATGGTCTTAGGCTATCAGGTTTCTCCAGGTGCCGGAGCTTGGTCAAGTGTCGGAATCGGCTTTGTTGTTTCTGCAGTTTTAGGATTAGTATTAGGATTCTTAATTACTAAACTTATTGAGTATCTTTGCAAGAAACTTATACGTGGCAAGACCACTAAGTTCTTTAAATGGGCTCAGATTATATCGGCTGCGGGCATGGCTTTAGCTCATGGCGCCCAGGACGGCTTGAAATTCGTTGGTGTTATTTACCTAGTATTGTTTTTAGGAACGAAAGCCTTTGGCAGTGACATTACGGTTTTAGCTGATCCCAATGGTGCCAACTTTGTTATGAACTTCTTAACTGCTCCGGAATTTCTTTGGCTTCCAGTATTAGTTTCCATTGTTATGGGATTAGGAACCTCGATTGGCGGATACCGTATCATTAAGAAAGTCGGAATGGGTATGGTTGATCTTGAACCATATCAGGGATTTGCAACTGATATTTCAGCTTTTATTGCTTTGATGGTTTCTTCCTTGTTAGGATGGCCAGTTTCTACTAGTCAAGTAAAGACTTGCTCAATCATCGGTGTCGGTTTGACTAAGGGTGCTAAAAAAGTAAACTGGCGAGTCGCCATTGATATGGTTCTGACTTGGGTATTCACATTCCCTGGTTGTATTCTGATTGGTTTCCTCATGACGCTTTTATTTTTTGCGATACCTGGCTTATAAAATTGGAGGCTAGAAAACATGTTTGGACAAAAGAAGCCTAATTATTTCTTTGAGCAGTTTGCGGTTGTCTGTCATTATTCGCTTAGAGCGATGGAAGAACTGAAGAAAGGTCTTCTTAATTTTCCGGATACTCCGACCCTTGATTTAAAGAACTCGGTTCATACGATTGAGCATGAAGCGGACGACATCAAGCACGAGACGGAAGAAAGATTAGCCAAGGAATTCATGACTCCGATTGATCGAGAGGATATTTTCCTTCTTCTTGACTGCATCGACGACTTGACTGATTCCATCGATGATATTTCATATAAGGTCTATGTCCATAACTACACTTCTCTTCCGGAGAAGACTGGATTGTTTGTGGATATTGCCTATCAGTGTGTCGTTGCTGTTGACGAGGTTATCAAGAATCTTAATAGCATCACCAACAAGAAACTGCTTGATCCACTTATTGAGAAAGTTAGAAACATTGAGGAACAGACTGATCATCTCTATGAGGAGAATGTTCATTCTCTCTACTTGAAGGATCCTGAACATACTTCTCAGACTTCGGAAGCTGAAGATATCTATGGCATGTTTGAATATGTGACTGATAAGTGCCGTGACATCACTAAGCAAGTCGAGATCATCATGTATAAGAATCTCTGATTCAACTACTATAAAATTCAGGTTTTAAAGCATATAATAAACAAGGTAAAATTGGAGGCCATAATGAGCACAATTAAATTAGTTCTTATCCGTCACGGCGAGAGTGAGTGGAACAAACTCAATCTCTTCACCGGCTGGACTGATGTTGAGTTATCTGAAAAGGGTTTGGCTGAAGCTATCAACGGCGGCAAACTGTTGAATGCTGATGGCTATAAGTTCGATGTCTGCTACACTTCTGTCTTAAAGAGAGCCATTCATACTGCTTGGCATGTTCTTGATGGCGTTGATCAGGATTATATTCCTGTCATCAAGGATTATCGTCTCAATGAGAGACACTATGGTGCCTTACAGGGACTTAACAAGTCTGAGACAGCCGAAAAGTACGGTGAAGAGCAGGTTCATCAGTGGAGAAGAAGTTTCGATATTGCTCCTCCGGCCCTTGATAAGGATGATAAACGTAATCCGGCCAATCAGGAAATGTACAAGAACATCAATCCTAAGTATCTGCCTTTGCATGAATCCTTAAAGGATACGATTGCCCGTGTTGTTCCTTATTACAATGAAGTCATTGTTCCGGAAATCAAAGCCGGCAAGAGAGTCTTGATTGCTGCTCATGGCAATTCCTTAAGAGCTTTAGTCAAGTATCTTGATAACATCTCCGATGCTGACATCGCCGGACTCAATATTCCTACCGGTGTACCGCTGGTTTACGAACTTGACAGCGATCTGAAGCCTATTAAGCATTACTATTTAGGCGATCAGAGTGCTATTGAAGCTAAGATCAACGCCGTTAAGAATCAGGACAAGAAAAAGTAGAACACCTGCCAGGCTGAAAAGCCTGGCATTTTCTTTTTATCCAGCAGCCAAAAAGTTATAATAAAGACCGAGGTAATAACATGATTGTTCTTTCTATTAAAGGACTAGGCGATATCAAGATCGAACTTGACTATAAGAATGCTCCTAACAGCTGTGCTAATTTCGTTTCCTTAGTCGAAAGCCATTTCTACGATGGGCTGATTTTCCACCGGGTAATCAAGAATTTCATGATTCAGGGCGGTGATCCTACCGGTACTGGCACTTCAGGCCCGGGCTATTGCATCGAAGGCGAATTCAGCATCAACAACCATAAGAACACCCTTTCCCATAAGAGAGGCGTCGTTTCCATGGCTCGTGCCTCCGATCCGGATAGCGCTGGTTCCCAGTTCTTCATCTGTGATCATGATGACACATTCTTAGATGGTCAGTATGCGGCTTTTGGCAAAGTCGTCTCCGGAATGGAAGTCGTGGACAAGATCGCCTCTTCTAAGACTGATGGCGATGACCGTCCTTTCACTCCAGTCGTCATTGAAAAAGCCGTTGCCGTTGATGAACCTAAGCCTGTTGTTAAGAAGATCAAGTAATTAATGATTTCGGTTTTCTTTGGACCTGATGAAGGACTTTCGGAAGCCAAGGCGAAGAAAGACATCAAGGATAGTCATAACGGCCAACTGCCGGATGATTTAATCAAATATGATGGCTACAAAGATGCAGTCGGCGATTTAGTCGCCGACTGCCAGTCTTTGCCTCTTTTTGGTGGAAAGAAGACCATACTCGTCACTAACGCTTACTATCTCATTGAGACACCCAAGACTCAAAAGGGTTCCCTGAAAGAGTCGGAGCAGGACTATCCAAGCCTTCTAAGCTATATTAAGTCCCCTTCTGATGATACTGACCTTTATTTCGTGGCTCCTGGCAATTTAGCCTCAAAAAGCGAACTGGTGGTGGCTTTAAAGGAAAACGGAGCCATTCTCACCAACTGCCTTTTAATGACCTCTGATGATTACTTAGCCATCTGCTACAGCGTTGCTAAGAGTCAGAATAAGACCATTGATAAGGATGCCGCTTATTTATTGATAAATAGAAGCCAAAACGATTATCTGCTCTTTAGGAACAGCTTGGATAAGGTTTTAGCCTATGCTGATCATATTGATCTAAAGGCGGTCGATACTTTGATGGTTAAGCCTTTGGAAGACAATGTTTTCGATATTGTCTCCTCTTTAGTCAAAGGTGACACGGATAAGGCCTTAAGCACCTATTCTGACTTACGGAAAGGGGCTACCCTGGCTTTAGCTATCCTGCCGGCCATGGTCAGCCAGTTCCGGTTTATGGCTCTTGTCAGATGTCTGATTGAAAAAGGCGAAGACGATCTATCCATTGCCAGTGATCTTTCCGGCCGAGGAGTCAAAGTAAATCCGAAAAGGCTTTACTATACTCGAAAAGAAACCAGGAACATTTCTTATTCTACCTTCATAAGAATCCTGACTGACTTAGGTGAGATCGAGGAGAACGTCAAACTGTCGCAGGATGATTCTGATGACCGAATGGAATTGTTCCTGACTTTATTTAATAAAAAGTATTTGTAGTCTGGTTTTCACAATTAGGGCTGTACGCCAAAAAAGGAGGAATTAATCCTCCTTTTCTTATAAATAGTTTTTGAAAAGAGAAACTACTTAGCTTCTTTGACTTCAGCTTCCGGCTTCTTCTCAGAAATACCGTTAACCAAAGACATTAAAGAAGACTTCTGACGGGAAGCGGTATTGATATGCTGGATGCCCATCTTGACAGACTTGTCAATAAGGGAAACAGCTTCGGTAAGTAAAGTCTCAGCAGTAGCCTTGTCGTTATTGGCGCAGGCAGCCTTGACCTTCTTGATAGCCGTTCTCATCTGACTCTTGAAGGCAGCGTGAGCCAAACGGTTTCTTTCTCCGATTTCGATTCTCTTTTTCTGTGACTTAATGTTAGCCATGTTCTATCTCCTATCTTTATAATTGGATATAACCTAACAGCAAGTTAAAATTATAGCAAACAATACCCTCTTTTTTCAATAGCTATCTTAAATTTCCCTACTATTTTTGATAAAATAGTAATCAAAGGATGGTAATACCATGGAATATAATCGTTTGATCGATCACACGAACCTCAAACCTGAGGCAACTAAGGAAGAAATCGTCACACTTTGTCAAGAAGCAAAAGCCAATCATTTTGGTTCCGTTTGCATTAATCCTAGCTATGTTCATCTTTGCTCAACACTTTTAAAAGGAAGTGACGTCCATGTCTGCACCGTCATTGGTTTCCCTTTAGGAGCCACTTTGATGGCAAGCAAGATTTCCGAAGCCAAGGAAGCTATCTTTGAAGGGGCTGAGGAGCTTGATATGGTCATCAACATCGGCAAGCTCAAAGACCATGAAGATGCTTATGTTGAAAAAGAAATTGCTGAACTTAAGAGAGTCTGCGGAACCCGCATCCTGAAAGTAATCATCGAATGCTGTCTTTTGACCGATGAAGAGAAGGTTAGAGCCTGCAAGCTTGCTAAGGAAGCTAAGGCTGATTTTGTCAAGACATCTACCGGTTTCTCAAAGTGGGGCGCCAAAGTCGAAGATGTGGCCCTCATGAGAAAGACCGTTGGACCGGAAATGGGTGTTAAAGCCGCTGGCGGCATTAGAGACAAAGAGACGATGCTGAAGATGGTTGATGCCGGTGCTACCCGTATTGGCACTTCTCACGGCGTTGAACTGATTAAGCAATCTTCTAATTAAAAAACTAAGTCATAGAAAAAAGGCAGGCTATCAAGGCCTGCCTTTTAATTTGCTTACTTAGGATCGATTTGCTCCAAAGAATCAACATCGAGGATTTCACAGAGGATGGCCGGCTGCTTCTCAGTCTGTTTGAAGATGGACTTACTGACTTTTTCTGAAATCTTTTTATCCATTTCAATCAGGTTGATTCGATTGTTGCCACCAAGGGCGGCATTGACGTTGGATAAGAGAATAGTCGTGATTTGATTAATAATTGGCTCACTGTCTTTAAGGTAGAGGAAACCACGCATTTGAACATCAGGAGAAGAAACAATCTTTCTTTGACGTGAAGAAATTGACAAACCAATGAGAACGACGCCGCCATCGGCCATCTCAGTTCTTTCTTCAATTGCCGGTTCCTTGACATCACCAACTGATGATCCATCGACCATGACATCACCGTTCTTGACATTGATCATCTTGCGGATGACGTTGCCATTGTTATCAAAGGCTAAAGCCATGCCATTATCATAAACGAAGGTATTGAAATGATTTAATCCGATTCCTAAATCAATGGCTAGTTTCGCATTATCCATCAAAAGACGGAACTCACCTTTTACCGGCATATAGTATTTAGGACGGAAGAGAGAAATCATCATCTTCAAATCCTCTTGCTGAGCATGCATCGAAGAAATCTTCTTACGGCTGAAAGCTAGGACATGGCAGTCAGTTCGATAGATGGTATCGGATGCATCAGTGTAGGCGACCTCAGTTCCAGGAACTGGAGGGCAGGCTATAATCCAGGTATCATTGGTGTTGACTTTGATGTTGTTGACATTGCCATAACAGATTTCTTTGCAGTAATTGAAAAGTTTATCGCCGGAACCCGTGATAAGAACAATGATGTTCTTCGGATCCGTGTATACCATCTCATTAGGATCGATTCGCATGTCATCAGGGATGACAATGGATCCAATCTTTCCCATGGCATTGAAGAAAGGAATCTGTTCAGGATTGGCAATGCAGATTTTCTTTCCAAATCTTTTAGCCAAGTTGATGATTTCCTGAATGTTGTAGAAGTTTTGGCTATAAATGGAAATAAAGGTCTTGCCTTTAGCATCTTCAATATCTTCTTTGATCTGATCCGTAATCTTGTGGTTAGGGCTGGCAATACCAGGTTTATCAGCGGCTTCTGATTCCGTCATCAGTAAGAAAGTCTTTTGATTCTCACTTAATCGGGCAACCTTAGGTAAATCAAACTGGAAACCTTTCAAAGGCGAATAATCGGAAATGAAGTCAGAAGTATAGACAATGTTTCCAAAAGGAGTAGCTAAGGCAAAGCCAAAGGATCCAGCCACACTATGGGTAGTCTGGAAGAATTCAAAGACATGTCCGGAAATATTGGCAGTGGAACTAGGTTCGACTGGAACAAACTGAGCGTCATTTATTTTACGGGATTTGGTTCCTAATTCAGCTTTAATGATTGCAATGGTGGTGGCACTTGCATAAATTGGTGCTCTGACGATGTTTAACAAGTAGGGTAAGGCACCATACTGATCATCATGACCATGAGTGATGATGATGGCTTTGACACGGTTAGAGATGCCTCTTAAATAATCGAAATCAGGGATGATAGTATCAACGCCAGGAATGGTGGCATTGGGATACTTCAGTCCAGCTTCGATAATAAAGACATCCTTGTTGACTTCGATGACATAGCAGTTCTTGCCCATTTCATCAAGTCCGCCTAAGGCAACTACCTTGACGGGATAGTTACCAATATCGGTAACATAATTGTTTTGCTTCTGTGATTGATTCTTGTCTTGTTCCATTTGATTAATCCTTTATTTTTATATAGGGCGTTTTAAATTGCGCTTCTTTCCAACATAACTTACAGTCAAGAGATTTAAACCGCTTTGAATAGTAGTGACACTTGAGGCCTGTAAAAGTATGACTTCTTTGACCTGAACATCCTGAAGCAGCTTGGCTTTTAGGAATTCAGCTTCTTTTAAATTGATATCATAAGAGATGAATATTGTCTGCTTAGTAGGCTGAATGATGCTGACCTTGACATGGTTAAATAAAGCATTTGTGGCAGCACGTTGAGTCTTCACGGATCTGATTCCAATCACATTACCGCATTCATCAATATGAAGGACTGGTCTCATTCCGAGTGATTTTCTAAGAAAGTCCGAGGAACGGCCTAATAAAGAAAAATGCTTGTCTTTATTGAAATCATCGACGGCAATCCAAGTATGAATTGAGGAAACAAAGTTATAACCATCTTGAAAAGTCTCTAACACGTTTTTACCCATTTGCTTATCTTTAGCAAGTTGGGTAAGAACTAAATCAATTCCAGTATTGCAGGACATTGTATCTAAGATTTTCAAAGTCCGTTCCGGGTATTCATTAATTAAGATATTGATGGCATTGAAACCTTGAGAGAAATTGGATGATAAGGCGCTAGAGACTGTGACTAATAAAATATCAAAGCCTTCATCAAGGTAAGGTCTCATAATATTCAGATAAGTTGAAGTAGTAATATTGGAGATTCCGACTTTTTCACCTTTTTTGATTCTTGCATAAAGATCGATTGAGGCAGGAACATCGTTGCCTTGAGACAGGAAAAGATCTTTTCCAATTGAAATTTCCATTGGAATTATGATTATTCCCTGTTCCTTCAACTCTTTCAAGGGTAAATCACAGCAGGCATCCGCCATGATTACAAATTTATTAGCCATCTTTACCTCCAAAAAAGAAAACCGTCCTTCATCTAGCATGGTATCTATAAGTTACTCTAAAAATAATAAAAAAACAATAAAAAGGGTTAGCTTAAGGCTAGTAAAACGCTTTACCGACTATAAATCGATATCTAATTTGACTGGGCAGTGGTCAGAACCAAAGACATCGTTGAGGATTTCAGAGCTTTTGACTTTGGGGAAGATTTCCTTGCTGACTAAGAAATAATCGATTCTCCAACCAGCATTTGTGGCTCTGGCATTTCTCTTATAAGACCAATAGGAATATTTAGCTTCCGTAGGATGCATGGTTCTGAAGGTATCAACTAAGCCAATATTAAGAAGATTCTTGAACTCTCTTCTTTCCTGATCAGTGAAGCCAGCAGACAAATGGTTGCTTTCCGGATGCCGTAAATCAATCGGCTCATTTGCAACATTCAAGTCACCAGTCACAATGACCGGTTTTTTAGCCATTAAAGAAGACAGGTAATCACGTAAGTCCTTCTCAAATTCCATTCGGAAATCCAAACGCTTCAGTTCTTCGCCTGAATTTGGAACATACAAATCAATGAAATAGAAATCAGGATACTCCAAAGTTACCGCTCTTCCTTCATCATCATATTTATTATCCAATAATCCATAATGAACGCTTAACGGTTCTTTTTTAGCTAAGATGGCAGTACCGGAATAGCCTTTCTTGATTTTGGAGACTGTCCAAAAAGGCTTATAGCCTGAAGGAAGATAAGGAAAATCCTTATGTTCACCATTCTCAGTCAGCTTTAATTCTTCGATGCCTAAGAAATCAGGGTTGAGTTTCTCAATCTGATCGGTAAGACCTTTTCCTAAATAAGCTCTAATCGAATTGACGTTGAATGATACAAAAACCATGTTAATTACCTCTTGGAGTCATCGTTCTTAAGAATATCAGCGTACATATCGGTTCTTCGGTCACGGAAGATACCCCAATCTCTTCTCTTCCTATCAATTTCGTCTAAGTCAAAAGCATGGGTAAGGATTTCTTCTTTGTCCCTGCTAGCTTGCGCTACAACACACCCGGTTTCATCCGTAATGAAAGATGAACCGAAGAAAGTCATCTCGGATCCCTTTTCTTTTTCAGTTCCGATACGGTTAGAAGCAACAACGGGCATTATGTTCAACGCTGACTGTCCAACCATCGCATTATGCCAGTGAGGCTCAGAGTCAAGCGGAAGAATGGGCTCAGATCCTATTGCGGTAGGGAACAACATATACTGGGCACCTTTCAAAGCTAGGATTCTGCCGGTTTCGCAGAACCATTGATCCCAGCAGATAGCAACTCCTAGTCTTCCAAAATGGGTATCAAAGACTTTGAACCCGGTATCACCAGGAGTAAAATAAAATTTTTCTTCATAGCAGGAGCCAGTTGGGATATGGGTCTTTCGATATAGACCTAGCCTTGAACCATCACTATCGATTACGCAAAGAGAATTAAAGTAGCAATTTCCGGCTTTTTCAAAGAAAGAAATAGGTAAAACAACTTGATTATCTTTAGCAACTTTGGAGAAGTAATCCAGTGTTTTGCTATGTTCATATTCTTCAGCAAAATCAAAGCGTTCATAATCCTCTACTTGGCAGAAGTAGTTTCTTTCAAACAACTCCTGAAGCAGAATGACATCAGCACCTTTCTTTTTGGCTTTTTCGATAATCTGTGTGGCTTTCTTGATATTCTCATCATAGATTTTGGAACAAGCCATCTGAGTGGCGGCTAAGGTAATTTTCATTTTTCAATATCCTCCGGTTCAATCGGATAGAGCTTAGAACATGGTACTTGTTTAGTAATGCAATGGATGTTTCCACCGCCTAACAAGATTTCTCTAGAATAGAGCGGAATGATATTCTTGGTGGGATAGAGGGATTTGAATTGGTCAACAGCTATTTGGTCTTCTTTCACTCCAAACTGAGGCAGGATTAAGAAATCCTGGCTTTGGTAGAAGTTGATATAGGAGGCCGCCAAACGTCTGCCTGGCTTTCTTTGAATAGCATCATCATCAGCTTTGATGCCATCAGCTTCATTTTTTGTCAGATACTGAACTTCCGGAAGCATAACTTTTATAACTTCCAGTTTTCGTCCTTGAGCATCAGTCTGGTTGATGAGGAAGTCATAATCAGCTTTGGATCTTTCATACTGAGGATCTTTCTCATCATCAGTCCAAGCCAAAAGCACTGTGCCCGGCTTACTGAAACAGGCGATGTTATCGACATGCCCGTTTGTTTCATCTTCATAGATTCCAAAAGGCAGGAACAAAACCTTTTTGGCATTTAAGGATTTTAAGAGATTGGCTTCAATCTGTTCCTTGTTCAAGGAAGGATTGCGGCCTTTGGAAAGCAAACATTCTTCAGTAGTCAGTATGGTTCCTTCACCATCACTATGAATGCTTCCGCCTTCTAAAACAAAATCCTTATAAGGATAACGAGGCATTCTCATTTCCAAAAGGACTTTTCTTCCTAAAGCGTTATCGTTATCCCAAGGCTTATATAAACCGTCAAAGTCACCGCCCCAACTGTTGAATCCAAAATCGACTCCTAACAATTCATCATTAAGCGGATTCCTAAGAAAAACGGGCAAAGTATCTCTAGCCCAGCTGTCATCACAATAGAGACGATAGATGGTTACATTGTCAATCTGAAAATCTTTGGCCGTCTGAAACGAAATACGAGGGTCAATAATGACAATTACTCTTTCATAAGGGGCAATTGCTTTTACAAGGCTTAGATATTCAGCCATGGCAGGCTTAGCCTGTTCACGCCAAGTATCTTCTCGATAGGGAAGAATTATCAAAGTCGCCAGATGCTTGTCGCCTTCAAAAGGAAAATCATAGTCTACAGAGGATGTTTTGTCTTTAACAATAGCTTTCATTTCGGTTTTTATCTTTAATTTAGTAATTATATTATATAGAATATTAACAAAGTTTGTGTATTAAAATCCCATTTGAGGAGGAAATTATGAAAATTCTTGAAGTAATAACTGATGGTTTTGAGGAATTAGAGGCAATCGGTACGATTGCCATCCTGAGAAGAGCCGGTCTAGAAGTCACTTTAGCGGGAATTTCTGCCTATTCTGCTAAAGGCAGATATGATGTTGACGTTGATGAACTGGTTAATCTTGATACTGTCGATCCTGACGATTATGGGATGCTGATAATTCCTGGCGGTCCGGAATATGTGGCGGAAGAAAACAATCCTGATTTCTTGAATCTGATCAAGAAGTTCCATTCTGAAGATAAATATCTCTGTGCCATCTGTGCCGGCCCGACAATTCTTGGACATCTCGGGCTTTTAAAGGGCAAGAAGTACACCTGCTTCACTTCCATGAATGAAGAATTCGGCGGTACTTATCTTGATCAATATACGGTCACAGACGGAAAACTGATTACGGGAAGAAGCTGTGCCGCTACGGTTGATTTCGCTCTTGCCATAGTTACTGCTTTAAAAGGCCAGGCTTTTACTAATCGGATCAAGGATAGCATTTATTATTAAAATTTATGGGCACTATTGACATTGTAATTCTCATTCTACTGATTCTTGCTTTTCTTTGGGGATTCATCAAAGGCTTTGGTAAACACGGTGTTGGGCGGTTTGCTTTTTTGGGTGGCTGCCTAGTGGGTTACTTCGGCGGTGTCCCTTTAGCAAGAGTGGTAATGTCAACTTCCTTTGGCATGGATACTTTAACCAGTTTTTATGCCTCAAAGTTACCGACCACCACCTCCTTCACTACTGTTTTAACTACTGATATGACAAGTGATGCCACCCAGTCTTTGATGTCAACAGCTTTGACCGAATTGAAGTTTCCGACTTTCTTTCAATCGATGTTCATTACGAGAGCCACGGTTTTGGATAAAACTGTCAGTTCAGCTTTAGGATCATCTTTTGCTTTTTGGACGCTGATTGGTTTCTTTGTCCTTCTTTTCTTCCTTTTGACCTTCTTTATCATTAAAGCCATCTGTTCCAAGAAAGACGGAACTACTATTTTTGGTGAGAATGGAAAAGGTTTCTTAGGAAGAATTGCCGGAAGTGTCAGCAAAATTGTTATAATGGGTATAATCATTTTCGCCCTGATGCTTGTGATTGTCCTGATTGATCAGCTGACTTATTCTAAAGGCATCACGAATGTTCATGATTGGCTGACAAGTGATTTGAAGCTGAATGATTCCTCTACTTTCTCAATCGGACGTCTGTTCTATAATTCCGCCGCTAGCTTTATGAATTGGATTACTTTGAGGTTAAATAAATAGCATGAGCTTTGTTTTTCACCACCTGATCAAGTTTGGCTACGCTAATCTTGATCTTATCGAAGAGATTGAAGAAACTCAAAATAAGGCGGTAGTCCTTATTTCCGGTGCCTCCTCCTCTGGCAAAAGCTTTGCCGCCAATTATTTAAGGGGTCTTCTAAATCAAAACAAGCATAAAGCGGTGGTCTTATCCTTGGATCAGTATGACTTTGGTCTATCAGGTATTATTCCTAACAAAGTCAATTTGAATTATTTTAATAACTCCTTACCTAACATCAAAGAAATTGAAAGCCGAATCAAGAAGATCATTTACAATGTTCCCTTCGACAAGAAATTCTCTCCCGAAATTCTCAAGACCATTGAACTGAAAATCCGTGATCTTCTTCATGCTAAGGATGTTCCGGTTTTCATATCCGGACTTGCCAAAGAGTGGCAGAAACTGAACTTCGATGAACCTAGCGTCTATGATTTGAAGGAAGCCAGCGATGATCTGAAACTTCTTTTACAAGGCAAGAAAGTAAAAGCCAAGCTTTATTCTAAGGTCATCTCCGAACAGGTTCCTTCCCATCATGTCATCGATGGCAGCAAATATGATGTCATCATCGTGGAAGGCATCTATACTCTTGATCCTTTGCTTCTGAATGAGCTTAAAGGCTATCCTTTAGTCACTAACTTCATCGACGGCAATCCAAAATCCTTGTTCTTGAGAAGAATCATTCGGGATGCTAAGCTCACTAGCGCCGACAACGTTTTTACGATCAATCTTTATTTCAAATACATTGTCAATGCTTATCTGACTACTATTCTTCCCTCCAGGAAGAATGCCGATGTCGTTTTAAACAATGATATGAGCTTTGGTGAATTAAGAGCCGGTGACCTGTATGTGACTAAAGAAGAGATTCATACTGAAAACCCTAAAGTCATCGAGTATCTGAAACGGTTCGGTAGGCAGGAGAAATCGATTTATCAGAAAGACTATTACCTCAATGCTCCTAATGAGAATCTGGATTTCAATAACATTCTGCGCTTCCGTCTGATCTCAAATGATGGCGGTAAAACTTATAAGCCCTCAAGCCTTGTCCATAAAGGCGCCCCTAAGGTCCGCAAGGACAATAAGATCATCCGACCCATCAATGTTCTTCTTAAAGAAGGGGAATTGGTCAAAGTCTGGAAGAATGAGAAAGCCTGTTTGAATGATTTCATGTTTGCTGGCTTCTTAGTAGGCAAAATCGAAAAGAAGATAAAGACGAAGCTTACCTATAACGGACAAAGCCTGACCATTCGGGAAGTAGAAGGAGAAGGCAGCTATATTGAATTCAATAAGCCCTTGCTTCCTAACGTCGTTAAGGAAATAAAGAAGAAAGTCAGCAAAGAAAACGCATAAAAAAAGCCTCTTGGAATTAAAGCAAGAGGCTTTTTCATTTGGTTATCTAGCGCCCTTATCGTAAGGGATGCCTTCAGCCTTTGGAGCATGGCTCTTTTTGGAGAAGATGATCAAGGAGAGGAAGGCTAAGAGGTAAGGCAGCATATAGTAGAAGGGCTTGATGGTGATCAGTGATTTTTCTAAGGAATAGTTGGATAAGAGAGCAGTGAAGGTAGGCGCAAAGGCGAAGAAGAAGGCAAAGAAGATAGCGGCAAGGGTGATGGTTCCTGGCTTCCAGTTGCCGAATATTTCAATAGCTAGGACCAAGAAGCCATATCCAAGGGCGTCAATCGTCCAGATGCCAGTCTTCATGCAGGAGAAGATGATGAAACCTCCTAATGAAGCAGCGGCCGAACCAATCATAGTGCCCAGGTAACGCATCTTATTGACGTTAATTCCCACGGCATCGGCGGCAGCCGGGTTTTCACCGCAGGCTCTTAGACGTAAACCGAACCGTGTCCGTTTGATGACAACCCAGAGAATGATAATGGCTAGGATTCCGATAATGACACCGACATGAATGCCGGAGAAGGCTGAAGTGATGAAGTCATTATCGGAAGTAAAGTTCAATTGATTAGAGAAACTGTCGTTTCTGATTTCAACACTGTCCTTGTTGGTGACAAAGGTGTTGATGATGGCACAGACGGCAACGGCAACGGAGTTCATGGCGGTGCCAACAATCGTCTGATCGGCTTTCAGCCTGATTGAGACTATCGACAATAGGAACGAGAAGAGCATACCAGCTAGGATGGCTATTAAGGAGGCAATCAAGTAATAGCCTTCAACTTGCATAGTCGTTAAGGTGATTCCTAAGTCACTGAAGTGGTTGGAGATAAGGTTGATGAAGACAATGCCTGAGTATCCGCCGACAACCATTGAACCTTCCAAAGCAATGTTGATGATACCCGATGATTCAGAGAACATACCACCATAGGCACCTAGGACGAAACCGACGATGAAGATGATGAGATAGAAGACGAGACTTCCCCAGTCTGAGGGTAAAAATTCGATTTGCATCATTATTTTCCTCTCCTTAGAAGACCTTTAGTCAGGAGTTTATATCTTTCAGTCATAACTAATTGCTGTTGCTGACTGCTAGAAGGACTTAGATATAAAGGTGTTTGTTTTCCTGATTCTACTGTACCTGCTGACAGCATTTGCTGTTCACGCAGAATCTGTTTGCGGTTGTTGCTGTTGACAAAGAGGTAATTGAAGAAGGATGAGAAGGAAGCCACATAAATGATAATGGAGACGATCAATTCCGTGTAATGGATGTTGTAGGAATTGGAGACTCCTTTTAAAGCGGTCTGACAGGATTGAATATAAGTCAGAAGAATAGAAGAAAGAATGCAGCCGATAGGAGAACATTGAGCAATCAAGGCCACTGAAATACCACTGAAGCCATCACCTAATAAGGTGTTTGTGGAGCTATCCCAAAGGAAACGAGTCGGGTTTCCACTTTGAGAATAGAACATGATGCCAGCTAATCCGGCAACTGCTCCTGAAAGAGTCAACGCTAAGATGATGTTCTTGCTTTGATTCATACCGGAATATTGGGCGGCATATTTGTTGGAACCGGTTAGACGAAGCTCGAATCCGAAGGTCGTATGATTGAGAATAATCTGGAAAACAATGATGATTACAATGGCGATGATGATTCCCCAGCTTGCCCCATCAGTTCCTAAAGCGGGCATCAGTCCATTGCTAGGCATGGTTTTAAGATAAGTGCTAGTCAAAGGATCTTTATAAGAGGAGGGAATAACTAATTTTCCTAAGATAGCAATGAAATAATAAACAATCCAGTTAAGCATAATACCGGAAAGGACTTCATTGACATTAAATTTGGCTTTCAGGATTCCGGGAACAAATCCCAAAACTGCTCCAGCCAAAGATCCTACAATCAAACAAACGTACCAAGGCAGTCCAGCTATTCCGGTTATTATGCCGACGAAAGCACCAATGGTGAATTGACCGGTGATTCCGATGTTGAAGAGACCTAACTTGAAAGCAAAAGCAATTGATAGACCAGACAACATCATTGGAGTGGCAAGATAGAGGACTCGACCGAAAGTAGTGCTGCTAGAAGCACCATAAGTAAATAAGGTAGTAAGTCCTTTTAGAGCATTGGAGGAATCCAAAGCCAGCATCAATAAGAAACCGATAAGAATACCGATGAGAATACAAATCAAGCCGGAAGCAACGGATCGGACACCACGGAAGCCAAAAACTTTTTCAAAAAAGCTAGGCTTAGCTAAAATTGTTCTTGCCTTAGTCATTGTGGTTATCTCCTTTTAGGGGCTTCTTTGTTTCCATATCCTCATGAGTAGCTAAATTCATTCTCTTAGCCCCGGACATATAAAGACCGATTTCATTGACGTTGGTCTTTCTTGGATCAAGTTCGGCTACAATCTCTCCCTCAAACATGACTAGAATGCGGTCAGAAAGATTCATGACTTCATCCAATTCCAAAGAAATCAAAAGGACACCGTTTCCGGAATCACGGCTCTTAAGAATCTGCTTATGAATGTATTCAATAGCACCAACATCAAGACCACGAGTAGGCTGGACAGCAATTAGAAGAGGAGTTCCTCGATCTAACTCACGACCAACAATGGCTTTCTGCTGATTGCCACCCGACATACTTCTGACGATAGTATTCGTACCCATTGAAGAGCGAATATCATATTGTTTGATTATCTTATTCGCATATTCGGTATCTTTCCTACCATTGATGAAACCGAGTCTTTCAAATCCTTTTTCAAAATATCTTTGAAGAACCAAGTTGTCTCTTAAAGAGAAATCCAAAGCTAAGCCATATTTTTGACGGTCTTCAGGAATATGTGAAATGCCAGCTAGGCTTCTCTTTCTAACGGAGAGGTTCTCTAAATGAACATCCTGATAACGATCGCCTTTTTTCTTCTTGGAGACATTGTAGTGGTCGCTATCAACATGGTGAAGAATAATCTCACCCTTTTTGGCTTTCATTAATCCAGTCAAAGCATAAATGAGTTGTGTCTGACCGTTTCCTTCAATACCGGCGATGCAGACAATCTCACCTTTACGGACATCAAAAGAAACATGATTGACGACTTTCTTTTTGGTATCCGGATCCTGAACCACCAGATTACTTACAGAAAGGACATCCTCACCGATGACAGCTGGCTTTTTTTGAGTGACTAAGGCTACATCTCGGCCAACCATCAATTTAGATAAGGCATTTGGGTTGGTATCTTTAATATCCAAAGTACCTAGGCATTTTCCTTTTCGCAAAACCGTTACGCGGTCAGCAACTTCCATAATTTCATTCAACTTATGGGAAATGAAAAGAATTGATTTTCCTTCCTTGGCCAATGATTTCATGGATTGCATCAAATCTTCAATCTCCTGTGGAGTTAAAACAGCAGTTGGTTCATCAAAAATAAGAATATCGTTTTTACGATATAGCATTTTTAGAATTTCAACCTTTTGCTGTTCCCCAACCGGCATATCATCTATCTTTCGATCAAGATCGACTTGGAATTTGTATTTGGTACAAAGGTCTTCCAATGACTTACGAACCTTTTTGGGCCTTAAAAAACCTAAAGTCGTAGGTTCATCACCCAAAATAATGTTTTGAATAGCAGTATAGCAGCCAACCAGCTTGAAATGCTGGTGAACCATACCAATTCCTAATCGAGTGGCATCATTCGGATTTTTAATCTTCGAGACTTCGCCATTGACAAGTATTTCGCCTTCATCTGGTTCATACATGCCAAAGAGGATTGACATCAAAGTTGATTTTCCAGCCCCGTTTTCGCCTAAGAGCGCATGAATCTCACCTTTTCTAAGAGTCAACGAAACATCATCGTTGGCTTTGATTCCAGGAAACTCTTTGGTAATGTGTCTCATCTCGATTACATTGGTTTGTTCCATGATCCTGATTTCTCTCTTTTATAAAAGCATAAGCCGTGGTTTCCTCGCGGCTTATGCAAACAACTCTATTGTCTTTTTGGATTAGTCAGAGATGACGTTGACTTTGACCTTAGCGGAACCACCATAGTTGTTGGCAGCTAAAGCGTCTTTGTCGGCGAAGGAATTAACCTTGACAGTGCCAGCTACAACCTTGGCTTTGATGTCAGCATACTGAGCAAGAGTGAAAGTCTTGAATCCCCAGCATCCAGCATCACCAGTTTCCTCAGGAGTAGGTAAGCAGCAGTTATTGGTTTCAGCACCAACAGTGATGACCTTGGAAGCATAGACATCAGTGTATTCACAGTTGTTGTTAGCCCAAGAAGCTAACATGACCTTAGTGGAGTTGGTTAAGTTCTTCATGGCAGAAGTGATGCAGGAAGCCTGAGTCTCAGTACCTAATGTGGTATCGGCATGCTGATTGACATCGACACCGATCCAAGGCTTATTATTATTGGCCTTAGAAGCAGTAGTGACTGAGTTATAGACAGAACCACCGCAAGGGAAGATGACTTCAGTGCCACGGCTATACCAAGAATTGGCATAAGAGGTAGCAGCATCTGTGGCAGCAAAGGCACCGGCATAGTAGTAGTTAACAGAGCAAGCACTGTCAGCTAAGCCTAACTGCTGAGCAGCATAGTCAATGCCCTGAACATAACCGGATCCATAACGGATGACAGCCGGAACAGCCATACCGCCGATGAAGCCTAACTTACGATAGCCTTCCATGACGGCGCCATAACCAGCGAAGAATCCAGCTTCCTCTTCTCGATAAATGACAGAGGTGACTCGGTCAGTGTATTCATAAGAAGCATAACCGTTGTCAGGATCTTCCTTGTTGCAATCAAGAGCTAAGAAGTTGACATTATTGTAAGTGGAATCAGCTAAGCAAATCTTAATGGCGGATTCAAAGAGATAGCCAGGGAGAATAACAATCTTGGCACCCCATTCAACAACTGACTTGATAGCAGCAACACGTCCAGCAGTCGTATAAGCATCACTGGCAGGCTGAACATATTTGGTCTGAACCAAGCCGGTCTCAACACAATTAGTTGTGCTATTGACAGTTCCGCCGCCATTTTCGGTAGCGAAGGCATTGACGCCATTCCAAGCGGATTCGTTGAAGGAATGATCATTCAAAGTACCAGAATCAGTGACTAAGCCAAGCTTTAAAGGATTAGCTTCAGTGTAGCTAGCCTTTTTGTCAGCATCAATAGTGGTTTTGTTTCCAATATCGGTTTCATCTAAATAAGTAGTTGACATCTGAAGGCCAGAAGTAGAATTAGCAGAACCAGCAGAATTCGAAGAAGAATTTCCGCAGCTAACCATACCTAAAATCGAAAGCATGCAAACAGCGCTTAACGTCAGAGTCTTGAATTGTTTCATACAGATTTCCTCCTTGGTATGAAATCGCTCTTCTTTTTTGAAAAAATGGACCACATTACGTGAGCCCATTTAATCCGTTGAAAGCTATTTGGTCAGAGCTTGGATTAAATGGATAGTCCTCTGTAAGGTAGAGGCTAGAAACAGGATCACCATATACCGATCCCCTATATCCATTCCTTCGACCACTATTGTAAAACAAAAAGAGTTACAAACAAAATGTTTTTTTAGTTCTTCCAAAATAAAGCCCTTTAATTCACCAATAATTCGGATTTTTTTAAGGTTTAATTAAACCAAAAAAAGGCCAGAAATAATAAAATCCGGTCTTTTTAATATTAACAGCTAAAATTCTTAAAACTAGGCTAATTTGAAGGAAAATGCGGTGTTTTCCATCTTCATGCAGTCATCATAGCTGACAAAGCAGGCATCTCTTGATAGCTGGTATTCCTTCTTTAAGTTTGAGTCAAAAAGAACAGAATCTGATGAAATCAAAGTGACTGGCAATTCATCTTTAAGCATTGAAACGATAGGATTACTCATGTACATATCCGTTTTACCGGTCATGAAGGGTTCTTGCATAGAAGCTAAGACAAGAATTCCTTTTTCCTTGATGATAGAGACCAAATTCGGTTCTTCGCAGATATGCAGGCCGCCGATGATACGTTTAGCACCATAGGTGATTGCAGCTGCTATCTCATTATTGTCATTGGATTCGACGAAGAAAGGAAGCCCATCCTTATTAATGGCCGTGATGACTGAAAGATATTTATCAAGCGGATAGTCGTTGAGATCACTTCTGAAAGTGATTCCGCTGACTAAGGAGCCATGATACATCATGGCGGTATTCACAATGCTCATAGCATCTTTGACATCGTCATGGCGGCTGATAGCCAAAATCAAACGGATGACAATATCCGACTTTAAGTCGTGCTTAGCTCTTCCAATGCCCGAAATAAAGGCATCAACCACATCTCTCTGGGGCAGCAGCTGATGGGTTAATTCAAGAGGATTAAAAACAATCTCGGCATAGGTGTCCCCATTTTGGATAAAGCTTCTAACTAACTCGAAAGCCGATCTTTCAATAGACTGATTCTGCTGGAGAACTTTTTCAGTAATTTGATAATAGCTATTCTTAGAAAAAGTCTTGGGGTCGACTGGAGAAGAAAGGCTGATGCATTTTTTTACTTCAGCAGTGTTTTTTCCCGGGCAAGGCACCATTTGATCACGATATAAGTCAAAGCACGTTTCGGGAGTTATAGAACCCTCCAAGTTTACATATAGATTAGTCATAAATTCTTTCTCCTTTAGAGCGTTAGACTCTCACAATGTGAATTGCAATTATAGGAAGCGTATTTTTTTGGTTAATAAAAGAATTACTTGCAAGGCGCTTCTTTAATGAAGCTGGAGTGAAAGAAGAGTAATTTAATTTACCAGCATCGATGTCTTTAATCAACAAATCCATGTTTTCATAGACTTTTTTATCTGTGGCCCGGTAAGCAAAACTTTCATTGGTGCCTTTAGCAAAAACAGTCACAATAGTACCAATACCGTATTGAACATAGGGATTGCTCTGTTCATAGAAGTCAACGGATTCAGTGACGTTGACGAGCTGCTTGAATGCTTCTTCGTTCATATAGAAGAAGGTATGAGGTGAAGCCTGAATCTTGTCTTCGTAAGAAACTAACCCACGGTTATTGAGATAGGTAGTCAGTTCGGCTTTGTGGTGACCATAGAAGAAAAGAACCGGGTCGCCGATATAGTCAACCCACAAAGATAAATCAGTATCGGATTTGACTTCAATGCAAGCCATACGGCCACCGACTTTTTCAGGGGCGTTCCTAGTAACGGTTCCTTCACTGACAAAGAAGTATTTTAGATTCATGGAAATAGTGAAGAAGGTGACAGGGCCTTCCTGTAAGTCACCATAACTGGAGACACCAATATTGAAAGTAGCTTCAGTCTGGGCTTTGCGTTTGTCAATCATCGTAGAAGGAACAAAAGAATGGCTGTAGTAATGAAGGTTTTGAACGTAGTCATTGCCAACCTGAGTGCCTTGAAAGACATCCTGCTTGAAAAGATTTTTAACAATATAACTACCAAGCAAAGCCGGAACATCATTGTGACAGGCAACATAATAACCTTCTTGGCAAAGTTTATCATAGGCTAAACAAGCGGTGGCTCTTACAGCCACACTTAAAGAATAGCATTCTTTGCAAATACCAATAAGTTTATATTTTGCAATTAGCTTTTTGAAGGTTAAATAAACACGATAGTTCTTGTCTAGTTCATAATAATCCCAATCAACGTTGAAGAAGTCTTTTGGCATGGTGAGCTTTGGCAAGTCATTGTAGGTTTTAATAAATTCCTCTTCGGAGATTCCGACTTCTTCTAACCCGAAGTTTCCAAGAAGCAAACGTAAGTCGACATTGTAGGAAGAGAGACGGACGTTCTCCTCTGAAATGACAACACCAATTTTTCCAATTACTGTATTTGTCGGTTCAGCCTGGACAAAGAAACGGATGCGGTTTCTAATGGTATCATAATCTCCTAAAAGCGGGTGGCAGTCTAGATGGAGCGAGTTAAGGAAAGCAACGATTTCCATGGCGGCAGCTAATGACTCATTACCAGTAACAGGCATTACCAGAATCGGTGTTGAAAGTTTAGGAAGGTAATTCCAGAAAACCCCCTGAACGTTATCTCCTTCAACTAAAAGAATGGCGACTTCGCCTTTGTATAAATCGATGGTATTATCGACTACTTGATAATTGAAATCCGGGTTTTCAAAAAGTTCAGCGATGAATTTCTTAGCTGGGTTCCTCATCGTGGAACTGGTTTTCTTGTTTCTTAACGGTAAAATCTTTACATTAATCATGGTATTTTTTCTTTTACAATTATACATTCCTGTTGTTTCTAAAGTATATAGATAAAAACGGCAAAATGTTAAAAAATGGCCTAAAAGTTTAACTATTTGGCTATTTGAAATACAAAGTAGGTTATTTTCAGACTATTTTGTAAACTAAAGCAACTAATTTTTCTTTTCCTCCTCCGAAGATAAATTCTTTCTGAATTTTTTCTTTTAAAACATCCAATGGCAATTTTCCATAGCCGAAACGTTCAACATCGAAGGCACTGAGTAACTCATCCACTGTAGCATATGGTTTAGCATCCATTATTTTCAATTTGAGAATATCATTCTGATCGGTGGAATTTATTAAATACAGAGTCTCACCTAATTCGATATTAGCGATATCCCTGTAATAGGCGGATATCAGGACATCCCTTCCAGGCATCTTCAGTAATTTAATTTTTTCCGGAGATACCTCTATAGAAGAAATCATGGGTGTCCAGACAAATTTTTCAATCGGTATCATTCCATGGTTATCAAAATACTGTGTCAGCTGTTTTGTTTTATCACCATAGATTACTAAGAAAGGAGAACTGATTTTCTGTTGAACCGTGAAATTGAATTTATCCCCGCTGATAACAATTGTGGTGCGGTCCTTTCCAGGCAGGTTATCGTCATGAGCGACAATTTCTGCCGTTTCAATGAAATAAGTATCTAAGGTACTGGAAATTTGGAAGATAGTTACTAATCCGGATTTCATTTTACCGTTGATGGTAACACCTATCTTTACTCTGGATCCGGTATCGGCATGGTAACTTTCACACATGGATGTATTGACGTAATCCTTCGATAAGGTCATTGTTTGCTTATCAAAGTCAATTCCAGTGACATCTCCCTGGAAAACCGGTTCATTGAAAAGCCGATGACAGATCAATTTCCCTAAGGCGGCCCAGACATTATTGTGACAGGCTGTTACATAACCTTCCTTCTCAAGTTTGTCATATGCCAAACAGGCACTGGCTTTGACGGTATCAAGAACGGAAAAACAGTCAATGGAGATGGCGGTTAAATGGTATTTCTTGATCAGTTTCTTTAAGGTGAGATAGAAACGGTAGGATTTATCTAATTCAAAGAAATCCAATTCGATATTGAAAAAACCAGCGGGCATAGTCATGGGTTGAAGACTGTTGTAGATCTTTATAAACTCGGTATTTTCAATGACTGACAGCCCCACACCAAAAGATTTGACTAAAGCCATGTAATTGATATTATAGCTAACAAGTTTATAGCTTTCTGTTCCGACAATGACGCCGATTTTACTATTGACTTCTTGAAAAAGAAGACCAATAAAGGTTCTTATTTCTTCCAGAATTTGTTCGTTTGACCCTAATAAAACATGGAGCTTCATGTTTTTGGTTGCTAAGAAGGAATTCACCTCCATGGCAGCTGATAAAGCCGAATTAGTATTTACTGGTAAAATAAAAGTAGGGAAGTTTAAGCGGGGCAAAAGATCCCAGAATTCATTTAGTACACCATCGCTTTCAATCAGAATCAAAGGCAGGCAATTATCGTAGAGAGCTGAGATATTATCGACAATCTCATAGGTGATATCAGTATTGTCAAAAAGCTGGTGAAGAAAAC
>Ga0172378_10000693_pt1 | contig 29948 bp, 27 predicted proteins | sample GrowelOW332metaG_FD_119755 | JGI IMG/M metagenome (GOLD analysis project Ga0172378, IMG submission 119755) | Groundwater microbial communities from an aquifer near a municipal landfill in Southern Ontario, Canada - Pumphouse #3_1 metaG | ecosystem: Environmental > Aquatic > Deep subsurface >...
ATAACTAAGCTTAAAAACACTAAAAGGGCAACGAGAACATAACCAACTCGTTTTATTGGCATCATTTTTGCGAAATTATTACTTCCGGGATATAAAAGTGCAAAGGGGAAAATGATGCAAATATAAATTCCAAGAGAATTAATATTTGAGAAAAGACCTTCGCCTAACGGGGATTGGAGTATTTCATAAAAAGAATAAGCTAGAGTAAGAATAATCGTTGCGTACCAAATGCGTACCCAACGTGTTATGTTTTTTTCTTTTTTCAAAACATAAGCAGCGAGCCAACAAGCGAAAAGAAACTCCACAAGCATAGAGAATCCTCGCCCCCATGCGTTAAGGTCATGTTTCGCAATCCACGTTCCAACCCCTCCCCATAACAATAATCCTATACATACATAAGATACTGTTTTTTCAAACACAGGAGGAATCGGCTCTTTTCGCACAATTTTTATTGCAAAGCCAACCAATGCAACTAACCAGCCAAAATATCGCGGAACAGGCCCCCATGGAGACCAAAATAAAGACCATAAAAAGCCATACTCAATCATGCGATCTGCAACCATGACAACGCTCCTTTGTTTTAAGCTCTTTTGTGAATAATCTCGCGCGCAACATCAAAAATCTCTAGGGGGTTTAATGTTTTCATACAAGGAGATGTGCAATCCCAATTCTGGCATCCCAGATGAGGACAATTAACTGTAATAAAGACTATATCTTTATATCCCGCATCCCAAGGATCAGTGGGACCGAAGAGACCTATAGTAGAAGTTCCTATAGCTTCTGCTAAATGCAAAGGACCAGTATCTCCACCTAAAGCGACAGCAGCAACAGAGCACGCAGCGCCCATTTCTAAAAATGATAATTTTCCTATTAAATTTTTAACACGTTTGTTTGTTGTGGATGAACATATTGTCTGTCCCCAGTCTTCTTCTAATTCTCCATGGCCTATAAGAAAGGGAATAACATTTAAGTCAGTAAGTAGATTCAAAAATTCAATCCAGTTCGCCACTGGCCAGCATTTTTCAGGTTTACTTGCCCCAATAATACACAAGATTAAGGGGAGATCCGGAGAACCCAAAAGCAATTTAACCCGTTTTTTTGCTTCTTCTGGCACAAAGATTCTTGGTTTTTCAAGAACGTTTGTATCTATCCCCAAAAAGGCAAGGGCATCTTGAACAAAAAAATTATGAACATATGGGAACCAGGCGTGCCAACCTATCCTTTGAGAAGCTCTTGAGAAAAGGGTCATGACCAAAGCTCTGTCAGAACGCTGTAAATCCAAAACAATATCGAACTTACATCTTCTTATCTCTAGTAACAACTTAGCAAAGCCAATATTTCCTTGGGAACGGTCCCAAACAATAATTTCGTCTACGAAAGGTTGAGATGCTACTAGCTCCCTGTAGGGGGAACAAACAAGCCATGTAATATAGAGATGCGGATTTTTCCTTTTTAACTCTCTGACTGCACCAAATTTAGAGATAACATCACCAAAAGAGCTATAAGCTATAACAAGCATTCGCCCCGCTAAGTTTAATTCTCTCATTTTTCTGAATCCCGCTGGCTCTCTGACAAGACATCATCGCATGCGTTCATTACAGTATCAACAGGTAATCTAGAAAGGCAACTTCCTACGCCTTGCTTACATTTTTTCCCTTGGATACAAGGAGCACATGAAACAGGCGGAATAACAACTCGATGTATTGTCCCCCACGGACCATTTATCTGTGGTAGAGATGGCCCATAGATGCCAACCACAGGAACTGAAAGAGCAGCAGCCATATGGAGCGGTCCTGTATCATTTGAAACAACCAAATTAGCACATGAAAGCCACGCCCCCAAAGTGCTTAATGCCAGCTTTTTTGATAAATCTATCCCCTTTTCGCCAACAGCGTCAAGCACAGAAGCAGCTATTTTTTGTTCTTGATCGCTATAACCTATTACACCAATATAGGCATTGTAACGTTCGACAAGTTTTTCCCCCAGATTAGCATAATGTCCCCATGGCCATCTTTTAGCGGAATCGGCCCCTGGATTAAGGACAAAAAAAGGATTCCCTTTCAATTTTTCTTTCAAAAATGTCGTAACATTATTTTTTTGAAAAGAAGAGATATGGAGTCGCATATTACGATATAACAATGGAACACCCAAAGATGAAAAAAAATAAAGCCATTTCTCCACCTCATGAATTTTCTTGGGGAAGAAAAATTCGTTTACTGCAAACAGAGGAGAGTACAGAGCTCCGCTAACTAAAGGCATGAGCGTTGCTCTCAAATCGACAACAAGGTCAAATTTACCGCCTCTCATTTTTTGTACGGCCTTTAAACGACCATTGAAACCAGAAAAATCTTTTCTACGATCATACAATTCTACACTATTCCACATAGGATCTTCTTCAAACATTCCTATAATACGAGGTGGGGCCCATAAAGTGAAACTGGCATCAGGTAAAAAATGACGCAAGTTTCTAAGAGCCGCCGTAGCAAAGAGCATGTCCCCTATGCAGGAAAGTCCAATAACTAATACTCGTGAAACACGAGATGCCTCAATGCGCATATTTCTCTCCCATTAATAAAGACTGATAATAATCAATACACAACAAAGAAATTTGTTCCACATCAAAAGTAGCCGCTTTTTGAATAGCACGCTTTTCTACCTCTTTTTTTCGAACTTCAGAAGAAAGCAAAACTTGATTCAAGGTGTTGGCAAGATTTTCACAATCATCGGGAGGGACAAGCCAACCATCATAATCATGATTGATAATATCATTCGGTCCCCCGTTACTTGTAGCAACACATAACAACCCTGATGCCATAGCTTCTAACAAAGAGAGACCAAAGGGTTCCGGTAGTCGCGAGGGCAAAACATAAAGGTTGGAAGCCCACAAAAAGGGACGAATATCATTAACAAAACCTAAAAAAATAATACGTGGATGGTTATTGGCCAATAATTTTAATTTATCTTCTTCCTCACCACAACCAGCCAATAATAACCATACATTTCTACTATCTTCACTGCTAATTTTCTTAAAGGCTTCAATGAGAACATCAAAACCCTTCCAACCAACAAAACGCCCTGCAGCAATGATAATAGCGTCTTCTTTTCTTATTCCATAACGATCTCTAACTATTCCAGAGTCAAAAGTAGCTGGTTTTTCATAATACTTCACCTCTACTGCATTAGGAATAACATCAATGTGTTCTTTCTGCATCCCGCTTGCTATCGCTTGTTGTTTAATATAAGAAGAGACCGCAATAGTTTTATCTATATAACGAAAATACTTCTTTTTAGGCCTTGAATCTATTGTGGCAACAACAGGAATATTATATTTTTTCCCCCAATATCCTCCTATAACTGCTGCAGAAAAAAGTCGTGTATGAATAATATCTGGCTGTATCTTTTTTAGACATTCTTCAAAACCTTTGCAGAGAAAGGGAGCCCAAGAGATACGGGGTTTGTATGTAAAAACAATAATCCCTGCTTCAGTAAATAAGGATGACAATTGTCCTTCCAAAGGACAAGCAACAACATTATCTACATTTTTATTTTGTAGACTCTGGATTAATTGAATCCAAGGGCGGCTCCACGACAACGTCCCTTCATTTACGTAGTGCAACACCCTCATAAATATCCCTCCTGGAGAAATTAAGTAAGAATTTCTTCATAAAAATTCGCTGTATCTCGCGCCATATCTTTATGAAATGGCAATTCATGCATGAAAAACTGCTTTGTTTCTCTGGTCAAAATTATTTCTTCTAAAGCATCTTTCCACTCACTTACACTTCCCGGAGTAATCAAACATTCGGAAGAGAAAGAGAGTTCTTTCACGGGAGGTAAATCGGAGGCCAAAACCGGAACTTTCATTTGAATAGCCCTCATCAACGTAAGGCCCATCCCTTCAGACAATGAAGGGAACAGAAAACATGAACATTCTGACATCCATTGGTCTGGATTATCCTGAAAACCGTGGAAAAAGACTTTGTCCGAAAGATTATAATCAGCACACTTAATCTCAAGTTCTTGCTTAAAGGGTCCATCTCCCACAATATCTAGACGCCAGTTATTTTTCTCTCTAAAAGAACAGTCTTTCAAGGCTTCCAAGACAATATGCAGTCCTTTAAGTTTGGTTAACCGACCTACAAATAAAAAGATGAAAGGACAAGATGAAAGTTCACCCTTCCATGAGATTTTCAAGGGAGGCAGCCCATTTAAGATAACAACTCGCTTAGCAGGTAAATACTCGTCAAGATATTCATATACCCAACGACTTATACATATGGCTCCTGCTGCTTTCTTAAAAACTGCTATTCCCATATTTTTAGAATACGTAGAATGGGCAGTAACAACAAAAGGGACCCCGGAGAAACAACTTGCCCACCACGCTATCCACGCTGGAACTCTAGAATGTGCGTGAATAACATCCCACTTTTCTTGTTTCGCCCTGTTCGCGATCTTTATTGCCGCATATAGACCCGTTGCCGGATTTTTTTGATAGACAGGAAGAGCCCAATGTTCAACATTTTTTAGATTTTTCTGGAGCTTACCTCCTCCAGAAACAACCAGCACCGTATGCCCCATTTTAGATAATTCATTTGAAAGCGCAAGAACATGACGTTCAACTCCCCCCTCAGAAAATTCAGGAAGAAGCTGAATGATTTTCATTCTTTCCACCTCTTGATTATCCACAACGCTGCACGCCGTGCTTCATTAAATTCTGTCGTTCCTTTATAGTCGTTTTGTTCTTCTAAAACTTGCTGCGAATATTCCACAAGACAGCTTTTCTCTTTGAAAGCATCAAAAAGTGTGTTAAAACGTGGAATTCCCCACAAATAAAAGGGCTTGCTCATGTGTTGCAACATTCCCCTTATTCCCTTTCTATGCTCAACCCGCATTAATATAACACGATGTCCTGCTGTTACAGCCTCTGAAGCCATAGAGACAGAGTCTTCTGTACAAAAGACACGATTACAAAGCTTCATCATTCCAGGAACAGGGTTCATGGAATCTTTTGATGCCAACAACAGCATTCTAACATGAGCTTCATTACTTGTAATACGGAGTAGCTCTTCTTCCGCTTCAGAGTTCGTTCGTCTGGAAGTTGTTATATAAAGGTCAGCGCATGCTCCATGTGCCGCATGAATGATAGGAACAACGTTTTCACGTATCCATTGGCTGCTAATAGAATAATTTGCGTCATCTCCACCAATAAGAAGCGCCCATCTATTCTCAGATTGAAAGGGATAAAGCAAGGCCAGTTCTTCGGCAGCTTGCTGTAACTTCTCAGGGAAAATGGAATTAGGCGCGCCTAAAGTCGGCAAAACATTATTGGCCTTCTTCGGACGATCATGCAGTGGAACAACTCCAAAATCAAAAGGTTCCGAACCTATAAAAGAAGGAGTCATTAAGGCACAACTTTTTGCACCCAAATATTTCGATAATGCGAGATTAAATGCCGCAGTCCCGCTTCCAGCTGAAATAAAAAGGGTATCGCAAGGTTTTACATTATATTGATCGAAAAGAGACTGGCACTGTTGCAATAAAGAAACAGCTCCAGCCTCTTCAAGCCAATTTCTAATTTTTTCTTTGCTCATCGACGGTAGGGCACGCCCTCTTATTTTGAGAAGACGAAACTTACGTACCCCTAAAACTTTAGGTACTTCATATTCTGTAATGACCGCACCTATTTCTTTATGGAGCCAGCCAGCTATTCCTCTACTCTGAAAAAGATGACCTCGTATTCCATCACTCAAAATAATAACAAGGGCAGGTTGTCGATGCATGTTTGTTCTCCTTAATGATTCCGATCAGCCTAAAATACGACGCACGGCATTAAGATCTTCAAGAGTATCTACACTTGGTCCGCGATGGGATACAGCAGTCTCAACCACTTTCATCGAATACCCGTGCTCAAGTATTTTCAACTGCTCTAAAGATTCTGCCGTAGAGAGAGGCGTAGCTTCTAATTTCACATACTTCATCAAAAAGTCTTTACGGTATCCGTATATCCCTATATGTTCGTATACGGGAAGAGGTGTCTTCACCCTAAAATAAGGGATTGGTGAACGGCTGAAATAAAGCGCAAAACCACGACAATCCCTTACGACTTTAACAACGTTAGGGTTACTTAAATCAGCCTCATCACAAAGAGGCGCACAAAGAGTCGCTGAGACTATATCTTCGTTTTCAGTAAGGGCTAGGGCCACTTCATCGATCATACGAGGATCGAGAAGAGGCTCATCACCCTGAATGTTAATGACGTAATCCACATTCATGTTTTCAGCAACTTCCGCCACTCTGCATGTACCGTTGGGATGCTCTTTTGACGTAAGGACTGCATTGCCGTTAAAGGCTTGCACTGCTTCTATAATCCTTTCATCGTCTGTTGCCACAATAACAGCTCCTAAAAAGGAAGAGCACTGTGCTTTTTCATAGACATGCTGTATAAGTGGTTTGCCGCAAATATCAGCAAGAGGTTTCCCCGGAAGTCGAGTTGATCCATAACGTGCAGGAATTACGCCAAGTATATTCATAGCTAAATACGATACTCCTTCGCTTTTTGAAGTAATTTTTCTCGGTCAAGGAATTTTATTTCCTTGACAATCCATTCTCTCATTGCCTTACCATCTTCTGTTTCTTGGGAATAACTCATAAAATCAAGATTTATATTGAGTTCATTCGCAACTCGCCAAGCCATAAGAGGCCATACCTGACCAATATCTCCAATTATAGGAATACTTCCTTCATGTCTGGCAAAGGCAGACATCTCCATACGGAAAGGTATTTTAGAAATTTTGGTCTTCGGCAATCCTTTATCGATGGCTTCCTGAATCATGGCGCTCTGCTTTTGCAGATCCTGAGCTTTTCTGAGGTTTTCATCAAGATCTATGCGAATAAGCTTCTTATCGCGCAAACTGTATGTGTGAAGACCTTTCCACCACGACCAAATGCCGTGACCTGTATAGCATTCAAAAGGACCGTCGTGAATTTCCTGAGTCAATGCTACTGCCGATTCTATAATAATATCAGCGCTTTCAAGCATACTAGCTATCCGTTTAGACCTTTCAAAAATAGAAATGCTATCTCCGATAGACATTCCGATATGGCCACTTCCTATCATCTGAGGAATGCTTACAAGTACAGGCAATCCTTTTTCGGCACCGATACCAATCATTGTCCGGCGATCAGCACCCCATCCTGCAACAAGTTCGAAGGGAAGGCCGTATGCCTTGCACACCGTCAAAATTTCAGCTGCCAAAGACTCGTTTCTTAATCCCATAGGGTAAGCCATATTACCAGCCGCTTTTAAAACAATATGACCATCAACCTCTTCGCCACGTCTCAGAAGAAGCTCATCAAGAACCATTTCCTGGCGAAGAACGTCTATTTCATAAGGGGTAAGCTGGGTAAACTCAAAAACATTCCCTCGGGGCATATATTTCTCGTCGAACCCTAACTCCGATGCATTACACATTTTCACTTTATCAAGAGCGCCAGCCATTTCGTGACCAATAACAGCAGAGCTTGTTGTAACTCCATCAATAATTCCTTTATCCATTAATTCAGCGATGAGAGTCGTAACTCCTTCATGTATATTGGGGCCACTTCCGGTAGCAACGACTATTTTGCCGCCTTTTTTCTTCACTCCCACCATAGTCTCAACGGCTTCATCTAAAGCCGTTTTCGATCTTTCATCTAACTTCTCATAAAATTGATTCAGCAGCTTTTCATTAACTTCCATTATCTCATCACCTCGCGTATTTCTCTCCATGATATTTGTGCAGCTCCCCCCACTCCCTCAAAATACTGTCTAGCTCCTCGCCGTACATCGTCTCGAAGGGAAGGGGAAAGACTTTTTATCCACCACTCCGCTATCTCTTTTGCATTATGTACTGTAATTGCGACCTTCTTCTCACCAAGAGCCCCAGCAGCTTCCGGGAAATCTTCCATATCTGGACCATGACAAATAGGGACACCGAATATCGCAGCTTCCATAAGATTCTGCCCGCCCTTCGGAACGAGACTGCCCCCTATAAAAGCACTATCGCAAATTCCATAAAGGTCAAAAAGGACTCCTATTTTATCAACAATTAAGATACTCCACTCTTTTTCTAAAGAAGACAAGCGCTCTACAGACGCAACATTTTGGGCTAACAAACTTATTGCTTCTGCCCGTTCAGGGTGGCGTGGCACAATAATAAGTCGTGCTTCAGGAACACGGGCCTTCACCAAAGAAAAAGCTTCAAGTATTATTTCGTCTTCGCCCGTATGAGTACTGCCCGCTAAAAATATGGGCTTTTTTTCTCCTATAATTTTTCTAGCCCACGAGAGATCGATGGCTTTTTGACGCAAAGCCAATGCATCAACTTTGCAATCTCCCGTAACAATAATTTTCTTTATATCTATTCCTAATGAAAGCAAATAATCGGCATCACTTTGAGCACGAACCATTAGTCGGGTAAAACAAGAAAAAATGTCCCTCCAAAATGCAGACTGCTTTTTCCCCTTTGATGATGTTGTCTCAGAAAAACGTCCGTTAACAAGAAAGGCTGGGATCTTACGCTTCGCAAGCTCTTTGAGCAAATTCGGCCAGATTTCTGTCTCTATTACGGCATAGGCACGCGGTTGCATAATATCAAGGGCACGAGAAACAATCCATGGAATATCCCAAGGATAGTAGATATGTGTTTCAAAGAGCCCGGGAGCTAGCTTAAAAGCCATTTCCCTCCCCGTAGATGTTGTAGTTGATAAGACAACGGGAATATCTTTCGAATCATTTTTCACAGCACCAAGAAGAGGCCAAGCTGACTGCACTTCGCCTACCGATACAGCATGAACCCAAAGGGGATTATGACTTAAAATTTCTTTTTTCTCGTCACTATAGAAAGCTTTACGTTCATCAAGCCCCATTTTATATTTATGAGCCAGCCATGGATAGGCCAGCATATAAGCAGCCGAAACGAGATGCCGGTATGTTGCGTATTTCAGATCAGGCCACCCCCGCTTTTAGTAGTTCATGAAGATGAATTATTCCCAGCGGTTTTTTATCCCGAACAATAACAATTACTGAAATCTCCCGCTCTTCCATAATGCGAACAGCTTCAGCTGCAAGACGCCCTGGTTCTATGGTTACTGGATTTTGAGTCATAGCGCTTGAAACATCTGATTCTAAACATTCAACACCACAACGTTCTATAAGACGACGGAGATCTCCATCCGTAAATATGCCAACTAGATGTTCCTGAGCATCGACTATTACCGTTGCCCCGTACCCCTTGCTTGTCATTTCGAATAAGGCATCGCTTACCGTAACATTTTGTTTTACTATAGGTAATTTTTGTCCCGATCCCATAACGTCTTCCACTTTGGTCAAAAGTCTCCGCCCCAAAGATCCACCTGGATGGAAAAGGGCAAAATCTTCTTCCACTAAACCACGTAATTCAGTTACCATTCCCGCTATCGCATCACCGATAGCAAGTTGAACAGTAGTACTACTTGTAGGAGCAAGATTCAACGGATCAGCTTCTCGACTTACAGCAGAGTTCAATACAATGTCGGAGTTTTTAGCAAGAGGAGATGATGTTCCTCCCGTTATCGATATCACTGGGGCCCCCAAACGTCTGAAAAAGGGCAACAGAGAGACCACCTCTTTAGTCTTACCACTATTACTTATAAAGAGGCCTACATCTTCTCTACAAACCATTCCAAGATCTCCGTGGGAAGCCTCTGCTGCGTGAAGGAAAAAAGACGGGGTTCCCAACGAAGCCAAAGTTGCCGCAATTTTCCTGCCAATAAGCCCCGACTTTCCCATACCTATAACGACAAGACGCCCTTTGCTGCAATGAATGGTTCGTGCCGCTTTCACTAACTCGATTCCCAATTCATTCGCTTTGCGTGACAGTTCTAGCGCCTCTTGCTCTAAGACATTACGGCCTATGGAAAGAAGCCGCTCATCATCAAGTTCAATTCCAGCTCGTTCTCTGGGAAGACAGACCATGCTTACGCCTCCTCTGCCCAATCTATATCTGTTTTTCCGATGGCGTTCTCTACAAGATTCCACACATCGCCAATCTGAGAAAGGAAATATTCTAACTTCTTCAAAGGAACCATATTAGGCCCATCACTTTTTGCTGAAGATGGGTCTGGATGGGTCTCTATAAATAAACCATCAATTCCGATTGCTGCCGCAGCCCTGGCCAGAGGCAAAGCAAATCGTCTGTCTCCACCACTTGATGTACCCTTTCCACCAGGCATCTGCACGCTATGAGTTGCATCGAAAACGACAGGACACCCCATATTTCTCATAAGCACAAGAGAGCGCATATCAACAACAAGCTGGTTGTACCCCATTGTTGTTCCACGCTCACAAAGAATGACTTTATCGTTTCCGGCCTCTTTGCATTTTTCCACAACCTGTTTCATATCGTGAGGGGCTAAAAATTGAGCTTTTTTAACATGAAGAGGTCGATGCGTCTGAGCTGCAGCTACTAATAAATCGGTCTGTCGACAAAGAAAGGCAGGAATCTGTAAAATATCTGCCACTTCAGCTACGGGCTCAGCTTGCCACGACTCATGGATGTCAGTCAAGACCGGCACTGAAAGTTTTTCTTTTATTTCAGCCAGTTCCGAAAGCCCTTTTTCAAGGCCAGGACCTCGATAGCTATGAATAGACGTTCTGTTTGCCTTATCGTAGGAAGCCTTAAAAATATAATTCATTCCCAAACGATGACATATTTCTTTTGCCTTTTCTCCTATTTCCAAGCCAAGCTCCAGACTCTCTAAAGAGCATGGGCCAGCAATAATTGTCAGTTTTTTCTCTCCTATACAAAAATCATGAACTGGTATCGGTTGAACCATACACGTCATCCCCCTGCTTTATATTTCGGGATATTTTTTTATACACATGGCATCGAAGATCCCAACCATACTCCCGTGCCACATATTCCACTACATTATCCAGAGCGCCAGGTCCGCCTAAACGTTTTTTCCCCTCTTCTGACATGGCCGCACGTCGCTCCGGGTTTGAAAGAATGTCAAAAGCTGTATCGGCCAACACCCGAGGATCTGGTGACACAAGGATTTCTGATTCTCCGAGAAGTTTTTTCTGTACAAGTTTCCCCTTCTCATAAATAGAAACAACGGGAACTCCTAAACCAGCACATACCTGATTCGCCGTTCCTCCCAATCCCAAAAGAATATGTGCACGAGCAGCCGCAGATACTAACGTTCCAAAATGGAAAAAAACGCGCAATCCATTCTTCTCTATTCCGCTTTCGTTTTCCATGAGACTCCATCCTGGAGCTGCAGCAACAAGTTGCTTTATGTCGAGGGACGGAGCTATAACCGCTACAAAAACACATGGAACCTTATCGTAAAGAATCAAGGCCGCATCAAGCAGCAACTTCATATCGTGATACGCCCTTTTTCTACTTCCTGGCAAAAGCAATACCCGAACTTCTTTTTCACCAGGCCATTCAAAGGTCCCATTAGTATTATCACATGTTAGGTCCATTATTGGATTCCCTGCAAAAATTGCATCTGCATGAGAGCGAACAAGCTCTGATGCAGTTTCTGCATCTCGAGTCCAGACACGGCGACAACGATGTTTTAATAAAAAACGTTCAAGGCGCCAATGTCCACTTAAGTATACCGTTTTAGCCGTGGCTACAAGCACTGGCAATTGCCCTTGCCCCCATAATGTGTGGAGCAAAAGATATACATCCCCCACACAGAGCGGGGTTCGTATTTGTCCTCGCAACTTATGCCATGCTTTTAATTGAGAAAAAATATGTCGAACGAGACCCGATTTCAAGTCTCGTATTAAATCTGAAATATGATACTTAATAACTCCTCCAGAAGGAGAATCGGAGGTAACAGAGTCAACAGTAATACCTGCGTTTAAATACTGTTCCCCCTTTCCGACAATGGGAAAAGAAGTAACACGAGCAAGTGGGAAACGCTTTCTTACCTTTTGCGCAAGCAATGCTCCCATTGCATCTTCTCCATATCCGTTAGAAGCTACAACAAGTTGGGGACGAAGCCTTTCACTTAAAAGATGCCAAAAACGCTCTTCCTCGTCTATAACTGTAGAAATAATGGGCACAAGCAAGGGCTCCTCAAGAGAACTTTCCGGCAAGTTATACACATCTTTTTCAGTACAAACAAGGTGTGACGCTCCTAATTCTTTTTTAAGTGCTATGAGGCGTTCCATATCGCGGTAATCAAAACGATGGTGGTCTTTAAAGCGCATCTCTTTCAGAACGTTAAGCCCCTGTTGTTCAAGAGTTCTCCGAAAACTTCCAGGACTTCCTATTGCAGAAAAGGCTACAACGGGGAGTCTATTCACATTAAAGTCAATCTCATCTTGCCAGGAACCGTTCCAGAATGACCAGCATCGTAATTCTAGCCTTGATGTAAATAACCTCTCTTCGGGAACGTAGCGCAAAAGTTTTTGACGAACCTCTCTAAGTTGTTTTTCTGATACTTGATCTGCTTTTGTAATAACAACAATATGTGCTCTTTTCAGCGCACTTGGAGGTTCTCTTAAAATGCCTGCGGGAACAAGACGCCCATTTCCAAAAGGGCAACAGGCATCAACAAGCACAATATCCACATCTCGCCCTAGCCGCCGGTGTTGAAATGCATCGTCAGCAACAATAAGCTCTACATTATATTTTTGCAGAGCCTCAACATCTTTTAAACGATCTCTCGAAACAGCAACTGGTACATAAGGCAGACGAGACGCTAAAAGGAGGGGTTCATCTCCCACTATATTTCTATCGAAAGATGTTCCCTGAATAACCACAGGTTCGTTCGTCTGTCCCCCATAGCCCCGGCTTACAATACCAACATTAATTCCCGTATCGTAAAAATGACGAGAAAGCATTTCCACGAATGGCGTTTTATTTGTTCCACCAAGTGTAATATTTCCAACACTAATAACTGGAATAGAGGGTTCGTAACTCGCCATAAGACCGTGATCGAAAGAAAAATTCCGAGAACGTATAAAACTGTGAGATACGCACGTTAAAGGGACGAGCAAAGACCATGGACTTACTTTGCGCTCTCCTCTCGCCCATTCGAGATAACTACGAACAACTTTCATGGTTGATTTCTCCACCAAATTGCAACTCATAAAGGTGGCGGTATATTCCTCCCTTTTTAATGAGTTCTTCGTGTGAACCGCTTTCTGCAATGCAACCTTTATCTAAAACAAGAATTCTGTCAGCACTCCGAATAGTGGAAAGTCGATGAGCAATAACAAAAGAAGTCCGGCCTTCCATTGCCTTTTCCATAGCTTCCTGAATCTGACTCTCTACTGCAACATCTAGAGATGAAGTTGCCTCATCCAAAATGAGGATTCTGGGGTTACGAATGATCGCTCTGGCTATAGCTACTCGCTGTCGCTGACCTCCGCTCAACGTTATTCCTCGTTCCCCTATCTCTGTTTCATATCCTTTAGGAAGAGACGAAATAAACGTATGAATTCCGGCTATCTGAGCTGCTCTTACAATATCTTCCTGCGTAGCCGATGGACATCCATAGGATATATTAAAAGCCAGGCTTCCTTTCATCAAAACAGGATCCTGCGGAACAATGCCTATCTGTTTTCGAAGCTCCGTCAAATCAAGAGTTTTTACGTCATGTCCATCTATACGTACTGTTCCCCTGGAAGGATCATAAAAACGAGGGATAAGGTCCATCAATGTAGATTTTCCTCCGCCGGTAGAACCAACAATGGCAACTCTTTCTCCAGGTTTTGCTTCCATAAAGATACCTTTCAGAACCCATTGTTCATCTGTATAAGCAAACCAGACATCGTCCATCTGTATAGAACCCTGAATGACACCAAGTGGAATAGGGTTTTCTGGTGAGTGAATTTCACACGGCGTATCGAGTATGGAAAAGATTCGCTCTCCAGCAGCCAATCCAAGCTGCATACTGCTTATTACACGGGTAAAGACACGTATAGGTTGCACGAGAAATCCAAGATATCCTAAAAAGGCAATAAGTTCTCCGGGCGTCAAGACTCCATGTATGACATCTCTTCCTCCAACCCAGAGGATAAATGCCAACGCAGCAATAAGAATAACCTCTATAATGCCTGAAAGAGCAGATTGTACCTGTACTCCATGCATTAATGCTTTGAAGTTAGACATATTTTGTCCCTTAAAGCGTTCATTCTCCATATCCTCTGTCACAAATGAGCGAACGATGCGAATAGCTGACAACGCCTCTTGGACAATGGCAGATAACCTTGCAAGCTCTTCTTGGATGGTGTGCCCTACGATACGAAGTTTTTTCGATGCATGATCAAGAATCAAAAATGTTAAAGGTAGAATGGCAAAGGTCATGAGCGTGAGACGCCAATTTATATATATAAGGAATCCGAGCATTCCCAAAAATGTTATTCCCTGAACAACAAGATCCACAACAACAGATGTCACCATATTCTGTAAAACAGTTACATCGTTCGTAATACGCGACATAAGTTCTCCCACGCGTTTCCCATAAATATAACGGAGAGACATTCGTTGCATATGATCATAAAGACGAACACGAAGATCCATTACGACGTGCTGTCCTACCCAGTTCATAAGATATTGATGCCCATAGGAAGCAGCACCCTTTCCAACAAAGATGGCAACAAGGCCTATTGCGAGGACATTAAGGACATCCATCTTTTTGGCGATCAGCACATCATCAACAACATTCTTTAAAAGCCACGGCGGAATTACGGTAAAGGCAGACGCCAATACCATACAGCCGAGAGCTGCAAAGAGCCGAGGCAAGTAGGGACGTGTATATTGTAAAAGTCGAAGGTAGATATGTTTTTTATTCATGCACACACAGCCTTTCAATCATGGCGCTTATACTTTTCGAAGGCATGTCTCGAGATTGTTGCGATAACTTTAAAAGTTGTGTCTTTTGAACTTCGAAAGCCTCTCTATTCTGCCATAAATCATATAGTTCGTTGGCAACATCCGAAGGATGTAATTCTCCTACACTTTCTCTCATTATCTGTTTTTTTACCAAACGGTTTGGCCACGCCAAATATGTCGTTCTGTGAGCAGCTTTACTTCGTAGTATCTTTTCCTTTATTGCAGGGCCTATCGTTGGTAACGACGTGATAAAACTTTTTATTCCACTTAATGGAATTTCCCTTAAAAAGGCAAAAGGAACTGCCACAAGAGTTGGAACAGACATATGCATTAGTTCTAAAGTATTAGTTCCAGGCTGCGTTAAAGCAATATCCGCCTCTTTCAAAACTATTCCTGTTCCCGTAATAGAAGGATTCATCCCTTCATCTTCCCACATTTTTTGTTCTTCTATCTTTGAGAATGGGGATAACAACGTTGTTACTTGCAATGTTTCTATTTTTTCTCTCAACAAATACGTTACTTCTGACAAAAAAGGCAACGCTTTATTCCGTATTGCCGGACGACTTCCAGGGAAAAAAACTAATTTTACACCATCTTCATCTTGCCATGGGGAGGGCCCTTCGTCCATAAAAACCCCTTCCTTCACAAGATCGCCAACAATAATAGTTTCTGATGATATCTGTCGTGCCATAGCTTCATAGGCTGTAAAAACTGCGTTACAGTGATGCAACCCCTTTTTCTGTCCGTATGTATAACAAAAAAGAGGGACATCTCGCTTTCGAGCAATGTGATGACCAAAGAGAAGATCCCCTCCCATTTGAAGAACAACATCAGTTTGATGATTCTTCAAAGCTCTCAATGTTTCAGTCGCTGAATAGGGACCTTTGACTTCATCTGCACCGATAGTCACAGCAGCCTCTGCTTCCCGCCCACTTGCGAATTGGCAAGGAAGAAGCCAAATTGTCACATGTTTTTTCTGACGTTTCAATTCTTGAGCTAACGGTCTGCACCAACCCCAAAGCTCTCCTGGCCCATTAACCAACAAGGTGACGGATATCACTGCCGTTCCCCCTCTAAAATAACCTTTTGCCAAAGAGCAAGAGCTCCTGGTTTTCCCATATCGTCTCTGGCTCTTTTTAGAGCTTCATGTTTTTCTTGTTGCACTTTTCTGTCCTGTAAATAATTTGTAGCTTCTTTCATTATATTCTTACAAGAAGCATCTTCCTGTAAAAGTTCAGGATATATCTTTTCTTGAGCCATAATATTGGGTAAAGAGACCCAAGGGGTCTTAACAAAATTTTTATAAATACGCCATGATAGCCAAGACCCTTTATATATGACAATCATAAAACGATTTACCATCATGGCCTCCAATGCAACAGTGCCGCTTGCTCCTATTACAATGCAGCTCTGCTTCATTAACTCTTTGCCATTACCCTCGAAAAATTGCCACTCATGTAACTCCTCTTTCATCTTCTTCTTAATCTTAGAAGAAAGACCTGGAGCGATGGAAAAAACTGGCTGATAGCCCATTTCATGAAATTGGGAAGCGCATTCTTTGAGCACCGGCAATAATCGTTCTACTTCGCTCTTTCGACTGCCAGGCAAAAGGGCAATTATATTGCTAGAAGGATCTGTAAAAGAAAAATTTTTCAAATCAAGAAAAGGGTGTCCCACCCAAACAGAGGGAACATTGTGGTCACGTAAATACCTGTGCTCAAAACCTAATAGTGGCAACATAAATGTACAATATCGGCGTAACGCTTTAACCCGCTTCTTTCTCCACGCCCACACTGTGGGAGGAGCAACATAAATAACGGGATTTCTAAAACCTTTTTTCCGAAGGGTACGAACAAGAGGAAGGTGAAAATCAGGACTGTCGATGACAATAACTCTTCGAGGTTGTTCTCTAACAATATAACTCGCTATAGTGTTTTTTAAACGCCATAAACGAGGAATAGCAGCAACAATATCAGAACTTCCCATAAGACTTAATTGATCAATAGACCACAGAGCAGTTCCTGTCGCTTTTATTCCTTCTTTGCCTAGCATACCTACAATAGGCTCTTCTGTAGATTCTCGAAGAGCCTTTATAATCAATCCAGCGTAATAGTCTCCAGAAGGTTCGCCACAACTTATGAAGATAGACACGAGTCTACCCCTACAACGGCAATATCCAAGTTGGCGGCAAGATCAAGAAAATGCTCCTTTTCAAGCAGAAGAGTACGTTCTACTTCAAGAGCTAAACTTGTCTGTCCTGCCTTTGCCATCACTTGAAGGGTATGGGGTCCAACAACAGGGATGTCAAATCGCTCATCCTGATCGATTCGCATCATTTTTATAACCGATCCACCATGAACGAGATCGCCAGCCCGCTGAATCATGGCATCCGTTCCCTCCATAGCTTCTACCGCAACTACGGCACCATCTTGAACAACAATGCTTTGCCCAAAAGAGAGAGGAAGAATCTGAGAAAGGATTGAACAGCCATATGCTATATCTTTCGACTCATCCTCTGTCAGTCCTCGCTGAGAAATCTGCCCTCTTGGGGTAAGAAGATCAAAAAGAATATCTCTGTAACCAACTACATGTATTCCCATTTTTTCTATGGTTTCAACTATCCGTCCGAGAAGAGCGTGATCATTGTTATCTTCAGCATCAAGTGTCTGCTTAAGTAACTGATCAAGATTCTCTCTTTGATACATAAGTTTTTTAGAAACTTGTCCCGCCAAAATAAGTGTATCTATTTGATATGCAAGCATACGATGTAAAAGACCTTTGAGATCGAGGTCAAAAACTGGCCATATTTCCTGAGCGAAAGGACGCAATGCCTCTCTTGTTCCTCCAATGGCAAAGATGTAAGGAGAAGTTTGCTGTTCCGCAAGTCTTCGACTTATAATTTCGGGGAGAACACCTTCTCCTGCAATGATAGCTATTTTACCCATTTTAATCATTCGCCTTTCGTGCAAAGTATCCGCCTACAAGTAAAAACACTACATTTGGAATCCAGGCAGCCAAAAAAGGCGGCATGTGCTCTGTTTCTCCAAAAGCTTTACAGAGAGACATCACGACGTAATAAACAAAAACAATCATTACACTGAGACCAAAACCGACTCCTGAACCCGTTCTATGCGAACGAACGCCAAGACTTGCGCCCAAGATAGCAAGGACAACACTCGCCCACGGCACTGCCAAACGCAAATGAAAAAGAACCCATAAGGGAGCCTTGTTTCCACCTTGCGCCTGAAGTAACCGTATTTGAGTCAACAATTCAATAGCGCTCATTTCGCTGGGTTTACGGGATGCCTGTTCAACTTGCTGTGGAGAGAGGTTTAAATCAAATTGCTGACGATCAAAGCGAAAAAGGAGTTCCACTTTTCCATTCTCTGCTACCTGAAAAACCTCTCCGTCATTGATCCACCATTTTCCATCTTTCCATAAACCAGTTTTACCTACAGTAATACGTTTTATCTTTCCGCCCTCGAATTCCTGCAGTAACACATTGTTCATAGTACCTTTTCGAGGTTGTAATTTTTCTATATAAATAACTCTGTTGAGCTGCCCGTTGCTCTCATCACGAAGAAAAACCTGCTCTTTGAGAATAGATGGCTTTTCCCGCATTACTTCGTACCGCATAAGATTTTCGGCAGCACGATTAGAAAAAGGGACTACTGTTTCATTTAATATAAGAGCCACTATGCCAACGAAAATGGCCCCAATAATTACAGGACGTAAGATTCGCTGAAAAGAAATGCCTGACGATTTTAACGCAACAATTTCACTGTTGGCTGAAAGTTTTCCAAAGGTAAGAAGTGCAGAAAGCAAACAAGCCATAGGCAAAGTCAATATGACAACTTCAGGTAAACGATAAACAAAAAGCCGTAGCACAACACCAAGAGAGATCCCTTTTTCTATAATCAGACTGGCTATCTGAAACAGGAGATCCCCCGCGACAAAAACCATGGTGAAGGCCATTACACCAAAAAAGAAAGACCCGGCCATTTCCCGTAAAATAAATCGGTCAAGTATTCCTCTATTTTTCACTGCATCCACGTCCCGTTACACATTCTCTATTATGCGCAAGTATATATTCAGCCACCTCTCTGATGGCTCCATGTCCTCCACACGCAGATGTTACATTTTTTGCCGCTATTTTTGCTTCATTCACAGCATTAGCTACGGCAAAACTAAATGTCACCCACTGCAAGCATTCTACGTCATTAATATCGTCACCAGCATAAGCTATTTCCGAAGGCAAGATAGAAAGATCAGAAGCCAACTTCTGTAAGGCTTCGTATTTATTTTTTACTCCGTTATGAAGCAATGAAATTCCCAACTCTTTAGCTCGCCCCTCAGTGGCAGCAGAATAACGCCCACTAATAATCGCGACATCAACCCCACTTTTACGAAGACGGGCGATTCCCATGCCATCATGAATATCAAAACGCTTAAATTCATTTCCACGACCATCTAGATATACGCCGCCATCAGTGAGCGTTCCATCTACGTCGAGAACAAGAAGTTTAATCATCTGCATCTCCCTTAATTACATGCGGCCATGGCGTTACTCCTCGCTTGGACTGAGCCACAAAAGCAGAAATTTCTGCAGCGGCGAGGCTTCCTTCTACAGGCATACTTTGAGCTGCCGTTCTGAAAGGGAGTCCAGCATGGTAAAGATGTCGATAGAGCTCCTTTATTTCCTGTCTCTCTCCAGAAGAAAAGCCTGCCCGTTTTAATCCGACTCGATTTATACCATGCACACGCGCTGGATGACCATCTACAAGCAAGAAAGGAGGAACATCTTTAACTATCTTTGATAAACCACCAATCATACAGAAACGTCCAATACGAACAAATTGATGGAAACCTGCGAGACCGCCGACAACAGTACCATCACCCACCGTAACATATCCGGCAAAACCTGCTTTATTAGCTATTGTTACTCGGTTGCCAATATGCACGTTGTGCCCAAGATGGACTCCTTCCATGATGAAGCAATCATTTCCTACTTCTGTTGTCGTTCCTTCACCACTTGAGCGATGAATAGTTACGTTCTCTCTAATAACAACATTATTGCCAATGCGAACCCAGCTCTCTTCACCACCAAAATCTCTGTCTTGAGGTTCTCTGCCAAGAACTGTATTTTCATAGATATGACATGTGCTGCCGAGTTCTGTAAAATCAAGAAGATGAATAAACGCTTCCAACACAGTTCCCTCACCGATATGGACTTTGTCTTCCACAATACAGTAGGGACCTATGACAACATTATCTTCAATTTCGGCTTTCGGTGATACTATTGCGGTAGGGTGAATGGTCGCGCCCATGATTAGTCGTTTACCTCCGTCTTTTCTTTTGGGAGTTGTTCTGCCAAAATGAAACTGTACTCGGCTTCCGCAGCAATTTCTCCATCAACTTCGCTCTTAGCTTTTACTTTGCCTACATGGCCTCGTATTTTCGTTATCTCAGCTGTAGTAATCAACTGATCTCCCGGTCGAACGGGGCGACGGAAGCGGGCCTTGTCAACTCCTGTCAAATATGTAATCTTATTTTCCATATTGGGACGACAAACAATCATCATTGCTGCTACTTGTCCCATGGCTTCCAGAATCAGCACTCCAGGCATAACTGGTTCTCCTGGGAAATGTCCCTGAAAAAAAGGTTCGTTGATTGTAACATTTTTCAAACCAACAACTCGATTTTCTTCTACAGATACGATGCGATCAACCAATAGAAAGGGATAACGGTGAGGAAGAGCCTTCATTATTCTATCAATGTCAATCATTATATATCCTCCTTCATTCATTCCGGTTTAACATTCTTTTTAACCGCCGTACAAGACGAAGGTGCATGTCATGACCAGTACGGATGGCTACTATATGGGCATGGAGAGGTCGACCTAACAAGGCCAAATCTCCGATAATATCCAATATTTTATGTCGAACAAATTCATTTGAAAAATATAATCCCTTTTGATTTAAAGCTTCATGAGGTGTTACTAAAATAGCGTTTTCAAGATTTCCGCCCCTGGCAAGCCCTCTTTCACGCAGGGCATCCATTTCTTCTTCCAAGGCAAAGGTTCTACAAGGAGCAATCTCTTCCAAAAAGCCTTCAGAAGTGACTCTAAAGTCATAGATTTCTGTTCCTATAACGGGATTTTCATACTCAATGGCATACGTTATAGAAAGTGAGTCACTTGGAAAAGCGCAAAGAATTTTTTTCTTGCTATTGTCTGTCTCAACTATAGGTACCCAAGGACAAAAGGGCACTGTTTCGCAATCTGTCTCTACAACTCCTACTTCTTTCAATTTCTTAGAAAAAGCAAGAGAACTACCATCTAAAACTGGCATTTCAGGACCGCTGATTCTTATTACTGCTTGCCCTATGTTGCGAGTATAAAGAGCAGCCATAAGATGTTCAACTGTTCTTACTATGGCTCCATCTGAAAAAACAAGCTCCGTGCCGCGCCCGCTACCTCGAAGCTCCGCTTCGTCAAGACTATAAGAACGATTTTCTATTTCAAAAACAATACCTCTCGACACATATAAGGGGTTGATTTCAACACTACATGGCTTCCCTGAATGGAGACCAACACCTTCAAAACGTACAGGATTTTTTACCGTACATAAAAAACTCATTTCTCTTCCCCGCTACCTGACAATTTTTTCTCCAGAGCCTTAAGGCGCGCAAAGAGCTCTGGTAAACGAAGGTAGAGAGCTTGTGCTCTAAAATGCTCTTTGTGATCCCGCGCAGGAAAACCTGAGACTATTATTCCTGACGGAACGTCTTTTATTGCCCCGCCAAAAGCCGCTATTTGTGCTCTTGAGCCAACTTTTACGTGATCCTTCACTCCACTTCGGGCAGCCATTATAACGCCTTCCCCTATTTCTGCACTTCCTGCAATACCAGACATGGCGACTATAATACAATTTTCTCCTATCTGAGCATTGTGAGCTATATGAACATGATCATCTATCTTTGTGCCCGATCCAATAACGGTATCGTTGAGAGTCCCTCGATCTATAGTGGTGCAGGCTCCAATTTCGACATCATCTTTAATGGAAACGCCACCAATCTGTGGTATTTTCTGAGGACGCGCTTCCGGATGAAATGATGGGATAATACCAAAACCATCGCAACCAATTACAGCTCCGCTATGAATCAATACATTTTTCCCCACCTTCACATCTGAATACAAAACTACCTGGGGTTCAATATGTGTTCCTGCTTCTACAACGCTGCGCTCTCCTATAAAAATCTGCCCTTCAAGAATAACATTTTCTCCTATTACAACATCATCACCTATAACACAAAGAGGACCGACATACGCAGCGGCAGAGATACATGCCGTTTCAGATACAACAGCTGTAGGATGAATACCGTATGAGAAACTGGTTTTTTTATCAAATAAATGTAAAAGATTAGCAAAGGCTTCTCTCGGTTTTTCAACAATAATACCTTGGCGAGATTCGTTAAAAAAAGATTGCGCTGCAACAAGCAAAGCATCAGAAGAAAGTAACTCCAGTTCTTTTTCATCCCAGATTACTGAGAGAGTACCCTTTTCACTCTTTTCTGGAGAGACAAGTTTATGTACAACCATTTCTTTGTCCCCTACGATCTTCCCTCCTATATATTTGGCAATCTGACCTAAGGTCATATTTACGTCAGATTTATTTTTCATATCAACTGCCCCCCTACAAATTTCCGACCGCGCGGATACTCCATTGATCATCATCGCGCTCATCATAATGCAATTCAATGGATAAGAACTCATTTATACGATAGCCTATACCCATGTTGCTTTTACTATTTTCACTATACCGCCACCATACATAGGGCTGTTTAACGTGACCAGTAAACCAAAATCGCCACCATAGTTCTTCTCCTGGATAAGCAATTTCGGCTCCTAGCAATATGCGGGAATGAATCTTCCATCGGGCTCCCCAACGACTTTCAAGATCAAAATCGTTAGTTGAAAGTATCCATTCACCGTAAAGTTCCACATTCCATCCGCTCATAGGTAAAGCTTTACGTCCGACATGAAGCCCCAATTCCGGATACCTATCGTCCGTTCCTCCGTAAGCAGCAGCCCATGCCTGAATCGTATATCGAGAGCTTTCTACTCGCGCATCAGCACGAGAAATTTGAGACGGTCGAAACGAAACGTCCACTTTTGCTTTAGAATTTTCGATGATATTTCTATCAGCAAGAGATTGCTCTGCCAATATCTCAATATCTCTCTTGTGGTAATCAACCCAATTTACAGGTAATCCAATAACAGGAAAAAGTCCCGACTGCAAATTATCTTTCAAATCTGTTTGAAAAGCAACAGGCAACGACCCTGACTGAACTGAAGGAGTAACGGCCAGAACTAAAGGTTGTTCAGGAACAAAGGAAATTCTTAAAACTGGAGAGTTCGCACCTTCTGCCAATTCGACAAGAATTGAAATATCCCAGCCAGGAACATGTTCTTTCGTTATCGCCTCTATTTCCCGCCTCAAAGCCATATCTGCCCACGCTAATGCACTAACAGGTACATTCTCCAAACATATATGAACAAGATCAGGGAACTGTCTCGTATCATCTTTAAACCACGTATTGGCTGGAAAAGGAAGAGAGGGATTGTTCAATTCGATACGCCACTGGGGAAAATCCTCCGCCAGAGCCCTAACAATTACATCACCATCAGAATAGTGAGGCGTTTCAATAGTATATCCTGAAAGCAACCTATTCCCAACAAGAACCAACATAGAAAAACGCTCAGCAAGCGGTATGGTTCTATCCATTTCATTCCAAACCGCATTGAGGCTTTTTTCAGCACTTTCAGCCATCCATTTCGGCATTCCCTCAATACGAACAGCCCCGTACAAGGGGAAAGAAATAAAAAGCAGGGTTGCAGCCAAAAAGAGAGCGGCTACAACCCTTTTTTCTTTAGAAAAGTTCACCGAACCCAAAGTGAGTCTTATTTTCCTCGTCTCCCTTAGCATAATCAAGTCGCAGATTACCTATAGGGGTTTTTACTCTTACACCGACCCCCCAGGAATCGTGAAGATCAGAAAGACTGAAGTTTTTATCATCTCTCCAAGCGTTTCCTGCATCGTAAAAGAGGACAAAGCCAAAAGCATTTTCTATGGGAAGTCGTGCCTCCACATTTGCTAAAAACATTTCGTCTCCTTCAAACTCTCCACCATCATATCCACGCAAAGAGTTAGATCCTCCAATGGAGAAACGTTCAGCAGATGGGAGGGTTCCAGAGGAAAAACCAGCTTTTATACGAGCTGCCAAAATTGGAGGATTATCTTCTTTCCCCAAATTCATATCCAAGAAATCGTTAAGTCCTAAAAGAGGAACATAATATCGTCCTTGCAACCAGTATTTAGTATAGGTCCAGTCAGCTCCCAAGAAATCCAAGGCATGTTCAACGTTTAAGTCTATAACATCACCTTTGGGATAGCTCAAGTATTCATCAAGGGTGCTTCTTGTCAATGTTCCAATAGCGGCAAAGGTTGTACCCTTTGTCAAATCATCAATATCTTCCTGTGTACCTAAAGAAGTTTTTTTAATGTTATAAACATCTACATCATGCCAATCAAGAGTTAGGAACCAACTCAAACGAGGATCGTGGGTAAATTTTTTACCGGCACCGAAATAAAATCCCACTCGCTCCTCATCGTATTCAAGACGTTTATCTCCACTGCGATAGTAACCGCGCTCTTCCCAAACTCGCTTATAAGCGCCAACTTTCCACGAATAGTGCGTTTCATCCATATACGGCTCTATGTATGTCAACCAATACTGTTCGTTGTCACCAGTTTCAAAACCAATCTCGGCCTTATGCCCTCTACCCTTCCAGTTTATATCTCCGTAAGAGAGTCCCCCGGACCATCCACTTTCTGTACCATGACTAATGGAAAGCCCTACTGAAGCCGTCTTTTTTTCTTCAACCGTCACAACTATATTAGTAGCGAGAGATGTGTCTCCCGGTTCAAATCCGACATTTACATCTTCAAAATATCCAAGTTGCTGTAACTTATTAATTGAATGGCGAAGTACTGTAGCGTTAAAAAGATCTCCCTTTTTAACCTTTATTTGGCGTTCAATTACATAACGTTTCGTCTTCGTATTTCCCTGAATAATAATATCCCCAACGATAGGTTCCATAATCTGAACGTTTATAATACCATTTTCTACCTGGACATCAGCAACTCTCATCATTACGTAGCCATCTTTTTGATACTTTTCCTGAATTCTTTCTAGATCATGCCTAAAAAAGACACGATTGAAGACAGTTCCCGGGGTTGTAAAAACCAGTTTCATCAAATCTTCATCGCTATAGATGGTATTTCCAGAAATCTCAATCTTTTCTATAACTGGATTTTCTTTCACTACATATGTAACAGCAACACCACCTGCTTCAGGTGTAAGTTCAACATCCACAAAAGAAAAGAATCCTAATTCATAAATGGCTTCCACATCTTTTTGAAGTTGCTCTCGATTCAAAGTCTCTCCAATCTTGGTTCCTACGGTCGAAAGAATATGTTCTGATACTACATGTTCATTTCCTTTAACATTTCTAGAAACTACCTGGAGATCTTGTGCCCAACCTCCCTGAATCATAAAAAACATAAAAAGGAAACATATTATTGAAATAAGTACTGGCCGTTTCACACGTAATCTCTCCTTCCAGGAAGGTGAAGTTTTTTACTGCCGATTTATAATTATAGCAGGTCCTTGTTCACGTAATGCACTTTGCCCTATTTGGAGCAACGTTAAAAGTCGTTCTAGAGTTTCGTTTGCATTACCAACTTGTTGATCTTCTTTTGCCACACTCTTTTTGTTCTGGAGTTCTTTTTTTTCTATTGGCATTTCCTTAGCTTGTTTTACGTCTGTCGTCATCGCAACTGAAGATATAGGTAGAGAATCTCGTTCATTTTTATATCCTTCCTCTCTGTTACGTAACGCTTCAATATTACTTTCGCTCAGGCTTTTACGTAAACCAGCTAATACCGCCCGTTCATCTGAAGTAACCCATTCTAAGGAAAACTCTTTTTTTGCTACATACTTTTGGGAATCATTACTTTGAGAAACAGACAAAGGAACAGACAAAACACAGAGGAAAAGAACAGTAAGAGTGGCAACACGACTTAACACCACTATCCCCTTGTTCTTTTGCTCTTGACCTTGTGTTTCAGCTAGTTGCCAAAGCTCTTTCCTAGCTTCTTCCAACTCAGCTCTGGCGCATTCCATTTCCGTCAAGGCATTATGCCACGATTTGCTTTTTGTGGCATACATACATCTCTCAAGCCATCGCATAACTCGGCTAATACGCTTTTCCACAACAGATCACTCCTGGAAGGGTACCTTTTCTTTCTACATACCTTCTCTAATAGTTATCACCTATTACGCTTTTTTAGTGGTATGATCAGGAAAAATCCAACTCTTAAGACGAGCTATAGCGCTGCGTTTAAGCCTATATACATGACTTACATCAATCCCTTGATCTTTTGCTACTTCTTTTGCCTCATGCCCCTTGAAAAACATCTCCGAAACCACTTCTGCTTCCCGATTAGGAAGCTTTTCTATTTCTTGAGACAACGTAAGAAATAAATCGTATGAATCACAAGAGAAATCGTCTGATATACACATTTCCTCATCGTCGACAGGAAGGGGAGCCTTAGCCTCGCTACGTTGTAAATAATTAACCATTTGCCCCTTAATACGGTAAAAAGCATATGTCGTAAATTTAAGTTGACGCTCAGGTTCGAATTTATCAACTGCCTTAATAAGGGCAACCATACCCTCCTGGACTAAATCTGGATAGATAGACGGAGAAACATGAAATTTTTGAGCAAGCCAAAAAACGAGGGGTCTATAAGATACTATCAATTCTTCACGGGCACAATCGTCTGTGCGGCAGGAAGCCCAGAGTTCTTTTTCCCTTTCTGGAGAAAGTCGTACTTCGTCCTGCTTCTTTTCATAATCTACACTCAACCCTATCCCCCCTTATAGCGCAAACAAAACTATGAAAATTCTATCAGTTTGGCTTACGATTGTCTAAGAAGAAAGAGGTATATAACGAATAAATTCTTTAGGTACGTAAAGATGAGTCGCATCATTTAAAAATGCCAGCATTATCGTACTTTGAAAAACATGCACCGAAGAGATCGAACAATTATCAAGGCGCATGTGCCATACTAATGAGGAATTCACTTTTAACAAATCAACAAGAGCCGTGCGAATTGCTCCCCCATGGGCAACAACCATTATTTGTTCTTCATCTCTTTGTAAGATTTCTTCAAGGACACTCGCTACCCTTAAACGAACGGCCTCAAAAGATTCACCATCCCCAGGAATCACTGTAGAAGGATCTTTTCTCCATTGATCATGTTCATCGGGAAAACGTTTTTTTACCTCGGAGACAGTAAGACCTTCCCATTTCCCAAAACCAATTTCCTTTAAATCCTCACGTACAAGAATTTGGTCTTTTTTCTGCCGCATCGCAATAATTTCCGCTGTTCTATGAGCACGATACAGAGGGCTTGTTACTATAAGGTCAGCTTGAAAACACGAGCATAAACGAAGAGAGAGACGATCGGCTTGTTCCAATCCTTCTGCGTTAAGAGGGACATCACTTTGCCCTTGATACCGCATTTCATTATTCCAATCAGTTTGTCCGTGGCGAATAAATAATATCTGTTTCAAAACCATTCACAATCTCCTTTACTAGCGCATTCTCTGCAATTATATCGTGCCTTCGCATATTATGCAGAATTCATCATTTTTCAAACGGAATAATAAAAGAGGCCTTGCGCTTTTCCTTTCAGAAAGAAAAACACAAAGCCTCTCGCTTTTCATTTATTAAGCTGGAGCCGGCGGGCGGACTCGAACCGCCGACCTGCGCATTACGAGTGCGCTGCTCTACCAACTGAGCTACACCGGCAGAGTAAACTAAAATGGCGGTCCCAACGGGATTTGAACCCGTGTCGCAGCCTTGAAAGGGCTGTGTCCTAGACCTCTGGACGATGGGACCGCGATGGTGAGCCGTGTGGGAGTCGAACCCACGACGCCCGGATTAAAAGTCCGGTGCTCTACCAACTGAGCTAACGGCTCTTGCCCCGGCTAGTTACCGCCGTTACGCAAGGGTTTATTCTACAGAAAAAACGCAGCAAGTCAAGCCCTTTTTTAAATATTTCAGGATTCTGGACTGTACTTACTTTTTTCTGAGGAAAGCCAATGGTATCCATTGTCAATTTGCTTCTCGACACTATCAAAGGATGTGCCACCGTATGTCTTGCGTCTACTCACACTTGCTTTCAATGAAAGAAGAGGCATAATATCTTCTTCCACCTCCGGTATGATAGCTTGCCATTCTGACAAAGATAGATCAAAAAGTGATCGTTCATTATCCACACAATAACGAACAAGCTGTCCCGCTTTCCAATGGGCATCTCTAAAAGGAATACCTTTCCTAACAAGATATTCCGCAACATCCGTAGCAAGAACCATCCCATTTTCCATTTTCGAAGTAGCTTTTCGTTCATCTACATCTACATGAGATAAAAAATCAGGTAATATACCCACCATAGAAAGGATAACTGAAAGCGAAGCTAAAAGTCCTCGTTTATCTTCTTGCAAATCGCGATTATATGTTAAAGGTAAGCCCTTAAGCATAATGAGCATATCAACTAAATGCCCAACTACTTGCCCAACCCGACCTCGTGTAAGCTCAAGCACATCGGGATTTTTCTTTTGTGGCATCATGCTTGACCCTGTACAATATGCGTCTGGAAGTTTAAGCCACCCAAATTCCTGGCTGTTATAAATTATAAAATCTTCTGCGAGTCTGCTGCAATGTACGGCAAAAACTGCCGCAAAATAATGGTAATCTAGCAAGTAGTCTCTATGGGCGACAGAATCCAGACTATTTTCTGTCGGCCTTTTAAAACCGAGGGCCGACGCTGTATTAAAACGATCCAGAGCAAGCGTAGATCCGGCTAAAGCTCCTGCACCCAGAGGGCAATCATCAAGAGCATCCAAAGCTGCCTGTAGATGGATCATATCACGTCGAAAGGCTTGAAAGTGAGACATCCAATATTGTCCCATACTTATTGGCTGGGCCTGCTGCAAATGAGTATATCCTGGGATGATAATATCACGGTGAGCGTAGGCTTTTTTAAGAATAGTTTCAAGAAGAATGCACATTCCCTTATGTATTAATTTCAATCTGTTGCGTAAATAAAGACGTAAAGTAGTAGCAATCTGATCGTTTCGACTTCGCCCAGTATGAAGTTTCGCTCCCAGTGGGCCTAATATTTCTATGAGTCGATGTTCAATATTCATATGTACATCTTCCAACTCAATAGAAGGAGTAAAGCATCCATCTTCTATCTCTTTCAGAATCAAGGAAAGCCCTTCTTCTATCTTTTGACCTTCCTCTGAAGAAAGGATTCCAACAGATACTAGCATCTTGGCGTGAGCAAGACTTCCCTTAATATCAAAAGGAGCCAGGCACCAATCAAGGTCAAGAGATTGTGTGTAATTTAATACGATTTCTGCCGTCTGTTCACTAAAACGTCCCTTCCACATCAAGTACCCCTCCCCTGGCAATACATGAATAATCGTTAGGTGTTTTACAGTCTGTCATTTCTATATGTTGGCGAAACCATTCCTCTGCTGGATGCGTTCCGAGAGCCAACCAAGAAGCAACGTGAAGATGAAGGCATTTCACTGTAAAAGAGTTCTTATTTTGAATTCCCCCGACCCCACCTTGAGTAATGGCTCTCCATAATTCAGGACGTCTTTTTTGGAAATAACGCTTCTCAGACGAAGAAAGCAAGGCTAAACGTACATTAATGTGCTGGATATGATATGAAATCCAACGGTGAAGAGAAACGTTCTTTTGAAGGTACTCTTCTACACTACTTACTCCGTGTTGGGACTCCAGCTCTCCACACTTGGCGACCAAATAAGGACAGGTGAGCCAAAAAGAAGTTGGAAAGGGCGTTTTTTTATAAAAAGGCCGACAATATAAAACTTGAGGGGCTCCCCAACAACAGCGACACACAACAG
>Ga0172378_10000694_pt1 | contig 29917 bp, 22 predicted proteins | sample GrowelOW332metaG_FD_119755 | JGI IMG/M metagenome (GOLD analysis project Ga0172378, IMG submission 119755) | Groundwater microbial communities from an aquifer near a municipal landfill in Southern Ontario, Canada - Pumphouse #3_1 metaG | ecosystem: Environmental > Aquatic > Deep subsurface >...
GCTTCAATTATCGTTGTTGCACAAAGAGTCTCTTCAATTCTTGATGCAGATAACATTATTGTTTTAAACGAAGGAAAATGTGTTGGACAAGGACGTCATAGTCAATTACTTAAAACATGTCCAATTTATCGAGATATCGTTAAATCTCAACTTGACCCAGATGAGGTAGATAAAACCATCAAAATGAGTCAAGAAGCTGCGATGGAAGGAGGTAGATAATATGCCAGGACACAATATGAGATCAGGTTCTGCTAGTAAACCAAAGAATATTGGAAAAACTACAAAACGTATGATTAAAGACTTTAAGAAAGAAATGCCTTTAATTATTATCATTATTTTACTTTCTATTGCTAGTGCTACCTTAATCGTTTATGCACCAATATTATTAAAAGATATATTATCTCAAGATAACATTAAAACAATGTTTATTGTTGGTGCAGATATGAATTTATCAATTGATTGGGCTATTTTCGGTCAAAAATTCGGTGTTTTAATTTTAGTTTATGTTATTAGTGCTTTACTTCAATGGTTGTCTCAATTTGTAAGCGTTTCTATAGGTGCCAAATACGCATACAATATGCGTGACAAGGTTCAAAAGAAATTGGATAGACTTCCATTATCCTATTTTGACCGCGTCGCTTATGGTGATACTCTCTCAATTGGAACAAACGATGTTGATAATATTTCCCGTAATATCCAAACCATTATTACTCAGACCTTTTTAGGAGTAACTTTATTCCTCGGTTCGTTTATTGCAATGCTTGCTACAAAATGGGAATTAGCTTTAATTGCTTTATGTGCCTTACCAATTACTTTGATGATTGTGTTTCTTGTTACTAAATTTAGTGGAAAACAATTCACTAAATATAGACATGAATTAGGTATCCTCAATGGTAAAGTTGAAGAAGATTATGCTGGATATATGATTATTAAGTTGTTTAACAAAGAAGATGATGTTGAAAAAGAGTTTTCTGAATGTAATGAAAGAATGGCAAAAGCGGATAATTCTTCACAATTCTTATCCGGACTTATTTTCCCTTTAACCATCTTTATTAATAATTTAGGTTATGTCGCTATTGCTGTTTTAGCCGGTATGATTAGTGATGCTGCAACTATGATTGTTTTCTTCTTATTCTTTAGAGCTTTCACTTCTCCTTTCCAACAACTCGGACAAATCGCAAACGTTATGCAAAGTGTCGTTGCAAGTGGTGAAAGAATTTATGAACTTCTTGATCAAGATGAAGAAGATAGAGATAAAAAAGGTTCAATTTCTACCGAAGATAATATCAAAGGAAATTTCAAATTCAATGATGTTTTCTTCCAATATTTAGATGATAAACCATTAATCGAAAACTTCACCCTTAACGTTGAAGCTGGTGATACAGTCGCTATTGTTGGACCTACAGGTGCTGGAAAAACAACAATCGTTAATCTTATTATGAGATTCTATGAAATTAATTCAGTAACTACTCGTGAAGAAATAGTTGCAGAAGAACTTAAGATTATCAATCAAATCAATGAAGCTTTAGGATTATCAAAGGTAGATCAAAGTTTTATCTCTTACGATAACTCATTAGATATACCATCTGCTACAAAAGAGGCAATTAATTCAATTCAGAAATATTATCTTGAAGCGGTTTCTAAAGTAGATGAGAACATTAGTGAAGATCCAATGGTCCAAACAAAACTTAATTTAATTATTAATTCTGTTACTAACCATTTAAATAATGGTTCAATTGATCTTGAAGGAATTTCAACTAAAGATTATTCAAGAGACGCTTTAAGAGGCTCTATTGGAATGGTTTTACAAGATACTTGGTTATTTAAAGGAACCATTAAAGAGAATTTGTTATATGGTGATGAAAATGCAACTGATGAAGAAATTTATAAAGCTTGTAAAGAAGCCCATATATCCCACTTTATTGATACCTTGCCAGGTGGTTATGACTATATGTTAAATGAAGACGGAAACAATATTTCTCAAGGACAACGACAACTTTTAACTATCGCAAGAGCAATCTTGTCAAAGCCTAAAATTCTTATCCTTGATGAAGCGACTTCTTCTGTTGATACAAGAACTGAACAACAAATCCAAGATGCTCTCGATAAGATTATGAAGAATCGAACATCCTTCGTTATTGCTCACAGATTATCAACTATTAAAAATGCAAAGATGATTATTGTTATGAAAAAAGGTCGTATTGTTGAAACCGGAAACCATAAAGAATTACTTGCTAAAAACGGATTCTATGCTGAACTATATAATTCACAATTTAGTGGTAACAATCCAATGGAAAAAACTTCCGAAAAAGAAGAAAGCTAAAAAAACCACTGCAGAAATGCAGTGGTTTTTATTTTTGATCTTGTTCTTCTTGAATATCGTGTAAGGTTTTATATACTTTTTTAAGCTTTGGATAGATCTTTTTATATATCTTTCGGAATAAGACTTTATATTCTTTTACATTCTCTTCAATTGGATAAAATGTCTTTTTATATTTAACCATATTTTCTTTAGCTTCTTCTGGAGAGTTAAACTCTTTAAGTGCTAAAAATTGACACATTGCAACACCTAAAGAACTTGATTCGTAGGTGCTTCCTTTTAAAACTGGGATATTAAAGATATCAGCTGTAATTTGACAAATCGCATCACTTCTTGAGCCGCCTCCACTTACAGTAATGTATTTAACTTTTGTATGTAAATGTTTACTAATAGTTTCTAAACCTTCTTTAAGCGCGTATGCAATTCCTTCGATGATTGCACGATAAACATGGAACTTAGTATGAACATCATAGAATCCAATGATTGATCCTTTTCCTAATGGACGACTCAAACCTGGACCCCAATATGGTTGTAAAACAAGTCCATCACAACCAGGTCTAATATTTAATAATTTTTTATTTAAAACTTCTTCTACTGCAAGGTTTTCAATTTGTGCTTCAACCGATTGCTTTTCAGCAAATTCATTTGAGAACCAATGTAACATCCAATATCCACGATAAACTTGAACTTCACCACTATAATATCCTGGATAACAGGTTTGATAAGATGGTAAAAAGTTTTCAGGTTCATAAAATTTCTTATTAACAACAGCAATTGTTGATGCAGTTCCATAACTAATATGAGCATACTCTTTATTTATTGCTCCAACACCAAACGCTTCGCAACTCTTATCTTGTCCACAAGTAATATATTTTAAACCAACTGGTAATAAAGTCTTTTTGTGAGATTCTTCGTTAAGTTCACCAATAACAACACCTGATTTAGTACTTTTTGGTACCATATTTGGATCAACACCATATATGCACCCTTTAGGAGCATTTGCGGAATAGTTCTTACCGGTCTTAAAATTGACTGGAAAATGACCAACCATATTACTAGCTGAATCTTGTAAGTTGCCAAATAATAAATAGTTCAAATACAAGTTCATTGGAACATAATATCTTGTTTTCGCCCATATTTCTGGTTCGTTTTCTTGAATCCATAATGCAGGAGTTCTTTTTCTATTTAATCTAATGGTTTCTTTCATACCAACTAAGAAAAATGCCACATTATAAATCCAAGGAATCTTTCTCTCTAATTTTGCTTGTCTTTGATCAAGCCATATAATAGCAGGTCTTGTTGGTTTATAGTTTTCATCTAAAAAGACAACACTATCTCTAAAGCAAGTTGAAGAGATAGATTCGCATTTTGTAAGCAATTCTTTATTTTTCTCGCATAAGCGTTTTGAAGCTTTGCATAAACATTCAAAATAATAATTAGGATCTTGTTCACAATATCCTGGTTTTGGCGAAACATAAGCTTGAGCGTACTTCTCTTGCTCAAATGCAACAAATTCACCAAAGTTATTAACTATACTAATACGAACTGATTGGGTACCATAATCGATGGCAACAACAAATCTTTCATTATTTTTTTTCATATCGAAATTATAATGAGAAATTAAACATTAAACAAGCAACAACAACCTATATTAGTTGTTTTTAGTTTTCAAAACGCATTTATTATTAATTCTTTATAGTTATTTTTGTTTTATTTTGAAAGTAATTGATAAAAATCGCTATATTTATTAGTTTATTCAGGTAAAAAATAATAGAGAAATTTAAGTATAAAAAATGAAGAGATTTCTATCGAAATTATGTCATAATTAACCTATAATTATTAGAAGGGTGAATTGTATGAAAAAAATAACTACTGAAGAGATAGAGATTTTATTATCTACTAAAAATTATCAAGGATTAAGAGATATTTTTGAGTTATATCCGGAAATCGATATCGCTGAAGCAATTAATAATATTGAAGATACAGCCAACATAATTACAATTTTTAGAGTTGTAAAATCAGACCATACAGCCGAACTATTTAATTATCTTGATCAAGATCATCAAGAAGCTTTAATTAAAACTATGTCCGATAAAGAAATCGGTACTCTTATTGATAATTCATCAAACGACGATATCGTTGATTTCCTTGAAGATATGCCTGCAAACCTCGTTAAAAGAGTTTTAAATAACTCTTCAAAAGAAGATCGAACAGTAATTAATAGATTACTTAATTATAAAGAAGATACCGCTGGATCAATTATGACTAATGAGTATCTTGAATTTATAAATACAACCAATATCAAAGATACTATTGATCAAATTAGAGAAAAAGGTAAAGATGCTGAGACTATTTATACTGTTTTTGTTAAAGATAATAAACGAAATTTCTTAGGAACTGTTGACTTAGATGACTTAATTTTTGCTAAACCAACCCAAACTCTTGAAGAAATTATGAATAAAGACTTTGTTACTGTTGATGTCAATACCGACCAAGAGCAAGTCGCTGAACTTGTTCGTCGTTATGACTTAAACGCTATTGCAGTTTTAAACGATGATAAGCGCTTAATCGGAATTATTACCGTTGATGATATTGTTGATGTTATTCAAGAAGAAGCCAACGAAGATATGTCTCTTCAAGCAGGTGTTAGCCCACTTGATGATAGTTATAAAAACACCGGTGTTTGGCAAATGGCAAAAAAATGTTTCCCATGGTTAATTTTACTGCTTGTAATCGACGTTTTTTCATCTATGGTTCTTTCAGGTTTTCAATCTCAAATTGCTAAAGTTGCAGTTCTAAGCGCCTTTATTCCAACCATTATGGATACGGGTGGAAACGCTGGAAGCCAAACTTCTAGTGTTATGGTTAGAAGTATTGCACTTAATGAATTTGACAAAAAAGACTATTTAAAAGTTCTTTGGAAAGAAATAAGAATCGGAGCCATTGTTGCATCAGTAACGTGCATAGTTGCATTTGTTTGGTTTTTAATTGAAATGTATCTTAATTTAGTAGTCTATCCAGGCAACGTTTCCGGTTTATCTGCTTTAGATATTTTTGAAGCTCGTTGTGGTATCTCTTTACTTGTTAGTTCTACTTTATTCTTAACTATTATGTTAGCAAAATTAGTAGGATGTGTTCTTCCATTATTTGCTAAAGCAATTCATAAAGATCCAGCCTTAATGAGTGGACCATTAATCACTTCAATTGTTGATGTTTCTAGTTTACTTATCTATTTTGGAATTTTTGAACTAATAAGTGTCGTTTTCCATGTAACTTTCGAATAAAATAGCAAAAAAGTTTTAATATATATATTAAAAGTCTTATTTTTTTGATATAATCTTTTTGCGTTGATAAAACAACTGCCTATTAGGAGGATAAATTAATGGCAAATGAAAAACAATATGTTTATTCCTTCGAGAATGGTTACGGATTAGGTAAAGAAATTCTCGGCGGAAAAGGTGCTGGACTTGCTGAAATGACCCACATCGGTGTCCCAATTCCACAAGGCTTCACTATTACAACTGGAGCTTGCACACTTTATTATGAAAATGGAAAAATGATGCCTGCTTGGTTATTCGAACAAGTCGATAACGCAATTGCTGAAATTGAAAAAAAGAGTGGCAAAACTTTCGGTGGTAAGAATGGTAATCCATTACTTGTCTCTGTTCGTAGCGGTGCTCGTGTTTCAATGCCAGGTATGATGGATACAATTTTAAACTTAGGTTTAAATGACACCACCGTTGAACAATTAGCTAAAGTTTCTGGTAATGAAAGATTCGCTTACGACTCATATCGTAGATTTATTTTAATGTTCACCAACATTGCAAAAGGTTGGCCAAGAACTGAAATGGATAAAATGCTTGATAAAATCAAAGAAGATAATGGTTACAAGCTTGATACCGAAGTTACTACTGAACAATTAAAAGAACTTGTCGTTGCTTATAAAGAATACTATAAATCAAAATTCAATGAAGACTTCCCATGTGATCCATATGTTCAATTACATGAAGCTGTTACTTCAGTCTTTAGATCATGGGATAACCCAAGAGCTAACGTTTATAGAAAAATGAACGCCATTCCATACGAATGGGGAACTGCTGTTAACGTTCAATCAATGGTTTTCGGTAACTTAGGAGAAACATCAGGTACTGGTGTTGCCTTCTCACGTGATCCTTCAACTGGTAAAAAAGAAATCTATGCAGAATTCTTACCAAATGCTCAAGGTGAAGACGTTGTTGCCGGTATTCGTACTCCACTTCACATCAGTGAATTAGAGAAGAGAATGCCAGAAGTTTATGCTCAATTTGAAAAAACCATCAAAATGATGGAACAACATTATAAAGATATGCAAGATATGGAGTACACCATCGAAAATGGTAAACTTTATTTCTTACAAACACGTAATGGTAAGAGAACTGCACAAGCTGCTCTCCAAATTGCTTTCGATTTAGTTAATGAAGGCTTAATCGATGAAAAAGAAGCAGTTTTAAGAATTGAACCAAAATTACTTGATAGTTTATTACACCCAACTTTCGATCCAGCTGCTTTAAAGAAAGTTAAATCAATCGCTCAAGGAAACCCAGCTTCACCAGGTGCTGCTGTCGGTCACTTAAGTTTTGAAGCAAATGATGCCAAAGTTAGACATGAAAAAGGCGAAAAAGTTCTTCTCGTCAGAGCTGAAACCAGTCCAGAAGATATTGAAGGTATGGTTAGCGCTGAAGGTATCGTCACTATGCGTGGTGGTATGACAAGTCACGCCGCTGTTGTTGCTCGTGGTATGGGAAAATGCTGTATTACTGGCTGCTCAGGCGCAGTTGTTGATGAAGAAAACGAAACCCTTACTATCAATGGTAAGAAATACGGACCTCAAGATACTCTTTCACTTAATGGTTCAACCGGTGAAGTTTATGAAGGTGCTATGGCTCTTGTTGATGCCAACACTGATTCTGGCTACTTCGGAAGATTAATGAAAGATTCTGATGAATACAGAAAATTATCAATTAGAACTAACGCTGATACTCCAAAAGATGCTCAACAAGCTTTCAAGTTTGGTGCAGAAGGTATTGGTCTTGTTAGAACTGAACACATGTTCTTCAATAAAGATAGAATTTTCCACATGAGAAAAATGATTCTCAGTGATAAAGTTTCAGATAGAGAAGCTGCTTTAGCAGAATTACTTCCATATCAAAGAGACGATTTCTATGGATTATACTTAGCAATGGGTAAATTAGAAGAAATTAATGTTAATATTCGTTTACTCGATCCACCACTACACGAATTCTTACCAACTGAAGAAGATAAGATTGAAGAATTAGCGACAGCTATGAACATTACTGTTCAAGAAGTCAAAGATAGAATCAACTACTTACACGAATTCAACCCAATGATGGGATTCAGAGGTTGCCGTCTTGATGTTACCTATCCAGAAATCTGCAGAATGCAAACCCGTGCAATTATCGAAGCTGCTATTCTTGCCAGTAAAGAATTAGGTAAAGAAATTCAACCTGAAATCATGGTTCCATTCGTAATTGATATTAAAGAATTCAAATTCATTAAAGCTATGATTTGTGAAGAAGCTGATAAAGCTATTGCTGAAAATCACGCTACCCTCCACTATCATGTCGGTACAATGATTGAAATTCCAAGAGCTTGCTTAGTTAGTGATGAAATCGCTAAAGAAGCAGAATTCTTCTCATTTGGAACTAACGACTTAACCCAATTAACCTTTGGTTTCAGCCGTGATGATGCTACTAAATTCTTACCAGATTACTATAGCAACAAGATTCTTCAACAAGATCCATTCCAAACAATTGATCAACATGGTGTTGGACAATTAATTGCAAGATCAGTTAAAGATGGCCGTAGTTCACGTAAAGATTTATTAGTTGGTGTCTGTGGAGAAACTGGTGGAGATCCAGCAAGTATCAACTTCTACAATAGAGTTGGTTTAAACTATGTTTCTTGCTCCCCATTCAGAGTCCCAATCGCAAGATTAGCTGCTGCTCAAGCCCAAATTCTTCTCGAAAGAGAAAATGGCAAAAAGTAGTTAATAATAGCCAAATAAAAACCCGATGTAATGTCGGGTTTTCTTTTGCTTTTAATTATTTAGATAAATATCGCTATAATCGTCGGAATAACAATAATCTCAGGAACGATATAACTTAATGTTCTACCTATCTAACACTAGCGTGTTTATTTCTCTTTTTTGGTTTTAAAATATTTGTTATTTCAGCATCATAACTATGATCTAAATAATATTCTTTTAAAGTCTTTTTTGCTAACTTCTTATTTTTTGTCATTGCAACCATACAACTTCCACCACCAGTCATAAACACAAGTTCAAAACCTCTGCTTACTAGATCTTTTTTAAGATCTTTTAATTTAGGAAGAAGTTCAAAAGCGCTTGTTTCTAAACTGTTTCCAATTAAGCTTGGTAAGATTTCTTCGTTTCCATTTGCTAATGCTTTTTGAATTTCACCAATATCAAAATGCTTTTGCTCAACTTTATCAAATTCAGTATAAACTTCAGTTGTTGACAAACCTTCAATAGGTTTCACAAGTAAAATGAAATATTCTCTAAAAATATCATGTAGTTTAATTGGTGTGAGGGTTTCTCCTACACCGCAAACCAAACTTGGTTTATTGAAAAGCATAAATGGAACATCTGCCCCTATGAGTTTTGCAACCTCAATCATTTCAGCTTTATTACTTTTAATATTTAATAATTTAACAACACAACGTAAAACAGCGGCTGCATCCGCGCTTCCACCACCTAAACCAGATTGTAAAAAGATGTTTTTATGAATTGAAACATCAAAATGATCTTTGAATCCCCAATGTTGTCTAGCAACATTAATTGCTTTGTGACAAAGGTTATATTTTGATATTCCAACATTGTAATCATCACAAACAATAAAGTCGTCATCTTTCCTATTCTTAACTAAATCAATTTCTATAGAATCATGAAGATCTAAAGGTAAAATAATAGTTTCAATTGAATGATAACCATCTAATCGTTTTTCCACTATATTTAGTGAAAGATTCATTTTTGCATATGCTTTTTCTAACATGTTATTACAATACTTTTATAAACTTTTCTTCGATTAAAACTTTAGTTAAGTTTACAAAATCCTCCAATTTTAATTCTTCAGCTCTACAATTAACATCATACCCTAGTTGAACAATTATTTCTAAACTTCGCTCTTTATTTCTTACTAAACTATTAAGATTATTAAATAAAGTCTTTCTTCTATTTAAAAACATTGCTCTAGTACAGACTAATAATGGTCTAATTAAGGACTCATCGATATCTTTTCTTCTATTAAAAGCAATTACAACCGAATCCACATTTGGTTTTGGGAAAAAACTTGTACTTGGAACAATCATATTTTGTTTAAACTTGAACGTATAATCCAAAACAATATTTAATACGTTATAATCTTTAGTTCCGTGTTTTGCAGTTATTCGTTTAAAAGCTTCTCTTTGCATCATAAACACTGCTCGATCTAATTTTTTAAAATTAATAGCAACAAAAAGCAAAATATCACTCGTAATATAATAAGGAAGGTTTCCTGTAACTTTATTTGCGTTAAAATCTTTATATTTAAGGATGTTATTTTTAACAATTTTGATATTTTGTCCTTCATACGCTCTTGAAAGATAATCAACAAATTTTGCATCATATTCAACAACGGTAAAATTATCACATTTCCCAATAAGATCATTGGTTAAAGCGCCTAAACCAGGACCGATTTCTAATAGAACGTCTTCTTTTTGAGGATTAATAAGTTCAACGATTCCGTCGATAACTTTTTGGTTACATAAAAAATTTTGTCCAAGCTCTTTTTTAGCATGTGAACTCTCTAATTTAAAGTAATCTTTTATTTCATCTCTTGTAAGCATTTGTGCACCATTTCCTCTACTTCATCATATGTAATATTAATTGAATTAAGTTTTAATAACAATTCTTTTCCATTTGAAAAACCTATTTTTAAAGAATCACAAAATAATTTGCGAAGCTTATAAGAATAATCTCTTCCAGTCAAACCTAACATATATAGATCAGCAGTAGTAAATCGATTCACTTTTTTATCAATTGTGATTGCGTTTTTAAGTGCATTTAATACTTCATCTTTTGTTGATTCAGCTACACCTACTTTATGATGTTTGATAGACACTTCTTTTCGTACAAACGCATGTTTGCATCCAGGAATAGTTGAAGAGATTTTATTTCTTATTTGTAATCCAGGAAAATCAGGATCTGTCAAAACAATGATTCCTCTCATGGTGTTTACTTGTTTAAGAAAATTGATATCATCTGTGGTAATTGCAGAGCCACGAACTTGATAAAAATCACCATCAATAAAAGATGATAAAAAATCTATATCTGACTTGCCCTCTACCACTATTAATTCTTTAATCATTTTATCACCAGTTTTCACGTGAAAATATTTTTACGCTAGCTTCAAAGACAGTATTTTCTAATGTTGAAATATCTAAATTCTTTCGATTGGCAGCGTATAATACGGTGCTACAGATATATTCAGGAATATTGGTTTTTCCTCTAAATTCTTGCGGAGCTAGATATGGGGCATCGGTTTCAAAGACGATGTTTTCAATTCCGATATTATCAAAGGTATTTTGAACAGTTTTACTATTCTTGTATGTTAGTGTTCCACCGAATCCCAGAACAAAATTTTCTTTAATAAATTCCTTCGCCATTTCATAGGATCCAGAGTAGCAATGCATTACTGATTTTCTTTTCACGTGAAACTTTTTAACAATATCTAAACAATCTTGATATGCGTCTCTACAATGAACTGTGATAGGTAAATCATGTTTATTAGCAAGCTGAAGTTGTTCAATAAACATCTTGCGTTGAATTGCCTTAACTTCATCAGTTTTTTCCCAATAATAATCTAAACCTATCTCTCCGATAGCAACAACTTTTGAATCACTTAAAAATTCTTCAAGTCTAGCAATAGATTCATTATTATATTGTTTCCATTCGGTAGGCATTACTGCAACTGCAGCATAAACACAATCATATTTATGTGCTATTTCTATGGCTTTGGCTGAACTTTCTAAATCCCAACCAACACAAAGAAATCTAGTTACACCTTTTTGAAGTGCATCCTTAATATATATATCGAGATTATTAATTAATTTTTCATCATTAAGATGTAAATGTGTATCGAAAATCATACTATTTGCCTAAACAGAACCTTGAAAATATCTCAGTTGCAATATCATAATCGTGATCTTCGCCAGTTAAAGCCAAAACTTTTAAATATGCATCTTGAATATACACATTAATTAAGTCGACAGGGACGCCATTTTTCGCATCTAGCTGCGCTTTTTCAAGAGACTTCTTTATATTTTCTAATAATCCGATTTCTCTAGTATTTGCAATTGAAGGATTCTCATAATTTTCTTTGGATAAACCAATATATCTTCTTATGGCATCTTTTAGTGGCTCGACATTATTATTTAGTGCGCTAATATATAGCAGCCCATCGTGTTTATTGGTATTTTCAACTAAATCAAACTTATTATAAACAACAATAGTTTTTTTGTTCTTGGTTAATTCTTGGATTTTCTTATCTTCGTTATCAAAAGTAGTGGAGTCAAAAACAGCAATACAAATATCAGCATCGTTTAGCATCTTTTCACTCTTAACGATACCTTTTGTTTCGATTGCATCGTTGCTTTCTCTAATTCCAGCAGTATCATACAAATTAATGATAACACCATCTAAATTGAATTTTCCTTCAACTATATCGCGCGTTGTTCCTTTAATATCAGTTACAATCGCTTTTTCTTCACCTAATAAAGCATTAAGAATGCTTGATTTACCAACATTAGGTTTTCCAACAATAGCGACTTTTAGTCCGTCCTTAATAATTCGACCTTTTTTACCATCTTTAATTAATTTATTTATATAAGAAATCAAATCATCACAAACAGTAATAACTTTTTCGTTTGTAGCAATTTCAATATCTGTATATTCAGGATAATTAACATTGACTTCAATTAAACTTAAAATATCACCAAGTGTCTTTTTTAATGGCAAAACTAATTTACTTGTTTCACCTTTAAGCGCCATCATCGATAGTTTTTTACTTTCTTCAGATTCCGCATTAATTAAATCATTAATTGATTCTGCCTGGATTAAATCCATCTTTCCATGCATGTAAGCTCTTGAAGAAAACTCTCCTCTTTCAGCCATTCGTGCACCGTTAGAAATTGCAAGTTCAATAATCTTATTAAAAATAAGTGGTGATCCATGACTGATTATTTCAACCGAATCTTCACCAGTAAAAGAATGAGGATTTACATATGTAAGAAGAATAACTTCATCAATTACTTCGTTTTTTTCCAAAATAAAACCATGGTGAATACCATTGGTTTTAATATCTATTAGATTTTTAGAAAAAAACTTACTTACAACTTTAAAACAATCCTCACCGGATAATCTTATAATTGCTAATGCACTACGCATTGGCGCGGTCGCTAAAGCCACAATAGTTTCAAACATGTTTATATTTTACACTATCTAGGAATTATTTGCTTTCTAAAGACTCGACTTTTTCTTTTTTGGTAGTAGTGGACTCATTATCACGATAATTTTGAGTACTTTCTTTACCAACAGCATATTTAATAACGATGGCACGATCTTTTCCATCACCGATTGATTCAGTTTTAATGTTTGAAAAAGCACTTAATGCGTTGTGAACTTTCTTTCTCTCATCTGGAGTCATTGGATCAAGTTTCACATCAACGTGAGTTTTTTGAACTTCATGAGCGCTCTTTTTAGCCATATAAACAACACGACTATACTTTTTATCTTTATAATCGCCAATATCGAGTAAAATTCTAAATTTTCTCTTATATTTAGCACTAACAGCAAGTTTAGTTAATTCATTTAAGGATTGTAAAGTATCTCCATTATGACCAATTAATAATGAATTATGATTGGTTTCAATAAGAACTTTAATAACTTCATCACGATAAACGGTTTGAAGACTAACTTCTAAACCCAAAGCGTGAATTACATCCTTAATATACATCTCCGCGTATTCAATGATATCAGCAGTTTCGCTGATACCAATAGTGATCTTTCGACTAAATAATGTTTTCTTTTCTTCTTCAACTGTATATAACAATTGTTCAACAGGAATTCCTAATTCCTTACTTGCTTCTTCAAGAGCAAGTTCGAGGGTTTTTGCTGTATATAACTTCATATTATTTCTCTTTCTTCTTTCTATTCATAATTGCTTGTGTAACGAGAGTTTGAATGATTGAGAAAACTGCGCCAGCAAACCAATAAACACCCATTGCTGATGGGAGAGTGAAACCCATAACGATAACGAAAGCAGTCATAATCCAGTTCATCATCTTCATTTGAGATTGTTGACTATCTTGAGCTTGTGAATTAACAGTCTTTTTGACGTTCTTCATTCTTCGTTTATTGAGCCATTGAGGTAACATCATAGAAATAATTTGTGAAACCGACATTAATAATATAAGGATAACGGCAGTCCACCAACCTGGTAAAGCTGGCCAACCACTTAAATTAGTTAAAGTGTTCCAAATTGTATCACTTAAATAAAGACCTAAAACACTATCACTTGATAAAGAGGCACTTCCAGTCATTGCGTTCCAAACAGCAATAAATAGTGGGAATTGTACAACCATAACTAAAATTGATAGGAATGGATGGACTTTATGCTTCTTATACAAAGCCATTTGCGCTTGAGCAAATCTTTGTTTTTCATATTGGTTAGTATTTGAATTTGGATATTTAAGTTGTAATTTCGCAATTTCAGGTTGTAAGAAGGTCATCTTTTGTTGACTGATTGTGGATGGTAAAGTAATTACCATAAAGAAAGCTCTAATAATAATTGTCATAATTAAAACAGCTAAGATTTGACCCCAACCATTCATACCAAATGAATGAGCCATTGTTTCAACACCATAAGCGATTGGATAAACTAATAATCCTTCAAGGAATCCGTGTTTAGAGAATGCATTTCCCCAACCTTCCCAGAATCCGCCAGGTGCTTTATTTGTAATTGGGACTGTTTCATTTAATGGATCGCTTGATAAGTGACCATATAATCCGCCGTCTTCAATTGAAATACAAGTTTTGACTGTTGCAATTTTTTGATCAAAAGAAACTTTAAATAATTTCAAATAATCAGAGTTCATACCAAAATTGGTACCGAATTCTTGGTTAATTTGATCGTTCCATCGATCTAAATTGTAATATTCTTCAGTTGGTTTTAAAGTGTTGTAATATTTTGAATAACCATACTTAACAAGTAATGAGTTATTTCTTCCAACGTTACTTTCGCTACCTTTTAACATTTTTTGAAGTAATTCGTTATTGCTACGATCATTTCGATAAGCCATCAAATCTTCAAAGGTATAACCATAAATATCAACAAACTTTAAATCCATAGTTCCTTTTGTAGAATAATTTGAATCATTTTCATTAATTGCAGTCTTATAAATGTTATTAAGAGTTAAACGATCTAATTCTTCATAATATGCGTTATAAGGTAAATTAATATTCTTTTCTTTTGCAGTAGTCTCGAATTCTCTAGTAAAAGTACTCTTACTAAAAGTGACATCAATAGTGGTATATTTGCCATTTGAATCAGCTTCAAGTGTTTTTATTTCAATAACACATGGGTGAATATAATAAAGGTTGTATCCTTTGAAAGTTGATTCACTGATAAAACTAGTCTTTTCACCATTACGATCTAAAATTTGTGTATCTAGTGTAAACTCTGTATATCCTTTTGGGACAAAATTGTTTGCAAAGGTTAGTGCATCTTCACGAGTATCAAAAAAACTAGTATTTACCGAATCGTATCCGTATCGATAACTACTAGAATCTTGGTCACTACAAAATGAATTACACGCTGATAACATGCCTAAAGTGGCGATTACAGCAATACTACCTATTATTTTCTTGGCTTTATTGTTCATTTTTACTCCTAATCGTTGATAGAAGTTGTGTTAGTTCATTTGCGTTTTCGTTATATTGATTTACATCATACTTTTTGGAAACAACTACAATTAGATCAAGTGATTTCGTATAATCGCTAACACCATCTATCATCATTCTTACTTGTCGTTTAATCTTGTTTCTTGTTACTGCTCCACCATTTTGTTTAGTAACAAATAATCCGTAACGTTCAAATCCAAAATCGTTCTTTCGATAATAAACAGTAAAGAGATAACTTCTTTTAAACTGTCGTAAACCGAACATCTCGTGGAACTCTCGATATTTTTTAACTCGATTTATTTTTTTCATTAAAAACTATAGAGTAACAGTTAATTCTTTTCTGCCTTTTCTTCTACGAGCAGCTAAAATCTTTCTACCTTGAGCAGTAGACATTCTCTCTCTAAAACCATGGGTTCTCATCTTGTGTAATTTGCTTGGTTGATATGTTCTTTTCATATTTTAATTCTCCTTTTCTTAACAAGTTGCGTGTTAAATTATATATGTATTTATACATATAAGTCAAATGAGTTTATTTGATAGTCTCGAAATATTTTTAAAACTGACCAAATATTTTTTTATTCACATCTTAGTGGATAGGGGTTTTAAATTTATGTTGATAAAGAGAAGTTCTTTTGATTGGTTCAAATAAATCTTCTTGTGGATAAGAATAAAGTTGTGGAAACTTAACCACAAAGATAACAGTATCCACATGTGTAATAGTTTTCCACATACATTTCCACATTTATCTTTTGTGGAACTGGTGGATATGCCCTAATATTCGATGTTTTTTCTCTTTTTTTGTGGATAAGTAAAAATTAGCACAAAAACCCCTAACTTATTTAGGTGGATATGTTATCATATTCATAGTTTTTAGGACATGATATATGAACGCTAGTACTTTAAGTGAAATTGCTACTCTTTGGAACCGAATTCTTGAGAGTATATCGAAACAAATTGGTGATAACAGGATATTTGAAGTCTTTTTTAAGGATACTTATATTTACTCAATTAACGGGAAACAAATGATTATTGCTTGCAATTCTAGTCTTACAACGACTATTTTACATGATAAATACCAAGATCTTGTTAATTCAATAGTTGATGAAGTGACTGGAACCAATTTTGATGTAAGTTTTGCTAACAATAACGATCTCAAAAACCAAAAACCTCAAGATATAAAGATAAATAGTAAGCCAAAATTCTTACAAAATAGTGAAATTTCTCCAAATTATACATTTGATAATTTTGTTGTTGGTCCTTCTAATAAAGAAGCTAGCCAAGCAAGTTTAATTGTTGCCTCAACTCCAGGTAAACTATATAATCCTTTATTTATATATAGCCAATCTGGATTAGGAAAAACTCACTTATTAAATGCAATTGGTAACTATATCAAAGAAACCACTCCATCAGCAAAAGTTTTATATTGTTCGAGCCAAACTTTCTTTGAAGAATATCAACAATCTATCCATAATCAAAAGGATAGTGAAGATTTTAGAGAATATTTGAAATCTTTTGATGTTTTATTAGTTGATGATATTCAATTCTTCCAAAATAAAAAATCAACTGAAGAGTTTTTCTTCAATATTTTTGAACACATGAAAGCTAATAATAAGCAACTAGTCCTAACAAGTGACCGTTCACCTAATGAATTACGTGAATTAGATCCTCGTTTACAAACTAGATTTGCTAGTGGTTTACAAATTTCAATTTTGAAACCAACAACTGAAATGTGTGAAGATATTTTAAAGAAAAAGATTGAATGCAGCGGCCTTTCTTTAAAAATGTTTGATGAAGAAGTTTTGTTCTTACTAGCTGATAAATTTAAAGGTTCTATTCGTGATTTAGAGGGTGCTCTTAACCGTTTATTATTCTTTGCAAATATGAATCATGCTGATCATATTAATATGGAAATAGCAATTTCTGCCTTACAATCATTAATTGATGTTGGTGATTCAAGAAGTAAAGTGAGTGAACAAAAAATTCTCAATGTTGTCGCCAGTTATTACAATTTAAGTGTTTCACAAATTACTGGAAAAATCAAAACTGGTCAGATAGTTAACGCAAGACATGTTGCAATTTACTTGATACGTAACTTACTTGATGTCTCATTGAAACAAATCGGTGAAGTTTTCTCAAATCGTGATCATACCACTATCATGCATAGCATCACAAAAGTGGATAAAATGTTAAAAGAAGACAAACAAACAAAAATCGTTATAGAAGAGCTTAAAAAACGAATCAGTGCATAGTATTTGATACTAAAATATGGTAAACTATAGATACAAAATAAGTTTTCCACATTATCAACAGTGCTTATTATTATTAAAGAATATTTATTAGGGAGTATGTAATTATGAAATTTACTATTAACAAAGAAGTTTTCACTAAGGACTTATTAAACGTTTGTAGAATTATTCAACCAAATAACGTTAATCCAATTCTTCAAACTGTTAAACTTGTTTTAGATAACTCAGGTTTGACTTTAACTGGAAGCAATGGTGATTTATCAATTAGTCAAAATATTCCATTATTCCTTGGTGATAAAGAAATTATTCGAGATGTTCGTCAAGGCGGAGTTTTGATTAATGCTAAAATTATTTGTGATATTGTTAGAAAAATTGATGGAAATGAAGTAACTTTTGAACTTTTGGATGATTCTGTTGCAAAGATTGCAAATGATAAAACTGTTTTTAAATTAAATTCCATCCGTGTTGAAGAATATCAAGATATTGATTTTGGTGAAGAAGGAACTGAAATTAAATTAAAACGTGAAGAATTTGTAAACGCAATCAATGAAGTTTCTTTTGCAGCTTCCCAAAAAAGTAGTAGACCAGCTTTAACGGCAATTAATTTTGTTGGAGAAAATAATCTACTTGTTTTAACTGCAACCGATGGTGCACGTTTAGCAAATAGAACTTTATCAGTTGATATAAAAGATCGATTCAATGCTAACATTCCAAGTAAAACTCTTGTTGAATCTTTAAAATCTGTCACTAATGAAGAATTTATAAAATTATTTATCAGTGATAAGAAAATATTGATGGTTTTCAATGATTCCTTGATTGTTTCACGATTAATTAGTGGTGAATATCCAAATACTAAAAACATTATTCCAAAGAGTTTTTCTTATTACTTAGAAGTTAATGCGAGTGAATTCTTAAACGCTATTGATAGAGTTTCACTTTTAAGTGTTGATCGAGAAAATGTTGTTAAAATTACTATGAACGAAACCAAAGTTGAAATTTCTAGTAAATCTCAACAATACGGAAGTGCTGTTGAATCTTTAAATTTATTTAAATATCAAGGTGAACGATTAGAGATTAGTTTTAATAGTGAGTTTGTTACTAGTGCGATTAAAGCTTTAAGGAGTGAAGATGTTTTAATTTCATTTATTGCTGAAATGAAACCATTTACAATCACAAATAAAAAAGACGAAAATATAATTCAATTAATTACGCCTGTAAGAACTTATTAGAATTAAATTTTTATAAAACTCAATAGGGGGTACATCCCCCTTTTATTTTACTTTAAATTTGTCGTCCTTTAATATATAATATTAAAGGAGTTATTTATGAGCGAAACAAAATTTAAAAGTGTCAAGATTACGACTGATTTTATTACTTTGGGACAATTATTAAAGTTTCAAAACGTTATCAGCAATGGTGGTGAAGAGAAGATGTATATTGCTGAAAACAACATTTTAGTAAATGGAGAAGACAACAAACAACGAGGAAAGAAATTATATCCAGGAGCTAAAGTTGAAATTAATAATATTTTGTTTTTTGAAATTACAAAATGATAATTGAAAATATTAATCTTGTTAATTTTAGAAATTATTCAAACTTAAAAATTGAATTCGAAAAAGGTTTGAATTTCTTATATGGTCCAAACGCTACTGGTAAAACATCTCTTGTTGAAGCAGTTTATTACTTATCATTAGCTCGATCATTCAGGACGAGCATAGATGCACACCTAATAAAGCATAAATGCACTAGAGCCCAAATTAACGCGAAATTAAGCGCTCAGGAAATAAAAAGAACGATTGATATAGAATTATCTACTGAAGGTAAAAAAATCTTCTTAAATCAAAAACAAATTAAAAAAATAAGTGAATTATCAAATATTGTAAATGTAATTTATTTTATTCCTAAAGATGTTGATCTTTTAAAAGATTCGCCTAAACAAAGAAGATTATTTCTAAATCTCTCAATATCAAAAGTTTCTAAAAGTTATTTAGAAAAAGTGACCTCTTATGAGAAATTACTTAAAGAACGAAATAACGTGCTGAAAGATGTAAATGTTAATATTGATTTACTTGATGTTTTGACCGAACAAATGGTTTATTTATCAAAAGATATATATCTTTATCGAAAAAAATATATCAATGAATTAAATGAGGTTTTGTTAGATTTATATCAAAAAATTACAAATTCTACTGATAAGGTCAAGATTATTTATACTCCATTTGTTGATAATGAAGAAAAATATCTCGAACTTGCGCGCTTAGAATTTAGTAATTCAAAAGATTTGGATCTTAAAAGAAAACAAACAACTAAAGGAATCCAAAAAGAAGATTTTTATTTAATTAAAAACCAGCGAAATATTGGAACTTATGGATCGCAAGGAGAAAATCGTTTAGCGATTATTGCTTTAAAACTTAGTCCTTACGAATTGATTCATAAAGAAGAAGATAAACCTATTGTAATCTTGGATGATATTTTAAGTGAATTAGACGATAAACATCAAAAATTCTTAATTGAATACATTTCCAATTTAAATCAAGTATTCCTTACTTCCACTAAGAAAAACGAGATTGAAAATTGTGTTTATTACAAAATAGAAAACGAAAGCATTGTAAAGGAGAACATGTAATATGTTAGAAGAAAACGAAGAAAAGAAAGTATCTGAAATGGGTGTGGAAACACCTGAAGAAGAAAAACTAGAAGAAGGTGTAACTAAGGGACTTAGTGACACCATTATTGAAAATGTCGATGAAGCTAGTTTAGAACGTGCTGATGCAAAATATACTGGTGCTAATATTAGTGTTCTTGAAGGTCTTGAAGCTGTTAGAAAAAGACCAGGCATGTATATTGGTTCAACCTCATCAACTGGTTTACACCATCTTGTTTGGGAAATTGTTGATAACGGAATTGATGAAGCTTTAGCTGGTTATTGTGATGAAATTGATGTCACAATCAATGAAAATAACACAATTACTGTAAAAGATAATGGTCGTGGTATTCCTGTTGATGTTGTTGGTAAAACCGGTAAATCTGGTGTTGAAACTGTTTATACAATTCTCCATGCTGGTGGAAAGTTTGGTGCAGGTGGTGGATATAAAGTTTCAGGCGGACTTCATGGAGTTGGTGCAAGTGTTGTTAATGCTTTATCCAGCTATGTTGAAGTTACAGTCCATAAAGATGGTGGAGTCTATTTTTTACGTTTTGAAAATGGTGGACACGCTGTTGGTTCACTTAAGAAAACTGGAACCTGTGACGATCATGGAACTAGTGTTACATTTAAACCAGATCCAATAATCTTTAAAGAAACTACGGTTTTTAATTTTGAAACAATTAATAATCGTTTAAGACAAATGGCTTTTTTAAATAAAGGTGTAAAAATTAATTTACTTGATAAACGTGGAGAAGCTCCTTATAAAGAAGCTCACTATAAATATGATGGCGGTATCAAAGAATATGTTGTTTTCTTAAATAAAGATAGCGTCCCATTAACTAAAGATATTATTTATTGTGATGGTGGCCAAGAATTTGAAGATAATGGTCTTAAAGAATTAATTTGGGTTGAAACTGCAATGCAATTTACAACAAATTACAACCGAAAGATTTATTCATATTGTAATAATGTTGCTACCGGTGATGGTGGTATGCACGAAGAAGGTTTTGCTTTGGCAATTGTTCGTATTTTTAACAACTATGCTCGTAATGCTAAAGTTTTAAAAGACCAAGATAAAGAAAAGTTTAGTTTTGATGATTGTAGTGAAGGTTTAACTTGTATTATTTCAGTTAAGCATCCAAACCCACAATATGAAGGACAAACTAAAGGAAAATTAGGCAACCTTGAAGTCAAGAAATTGGTTTCAAATGTTGTTGGTGATCAATTAGAAAGATTCTTATTAGAGAACAAAACTATTGCTCTTGAAATAATGAAGAAAATTAAAGGCGCCTATGATGCTCGTTTAGCAGCAAAAGCCGCTAGAGAAAATACTCGTCGAAAGAATTCTTTAGAATTATCTACATTACCTGGAAAATTAAGTGATTGTTCTTCAAATAATCCTGAAGATTGTGAATTATTTATTGTTGAAGGTAATTCCGCCGGTGGTAGTGCGAAATTAGGTCGTGATAGTCATATTCAAGCAATCTTACCTTTAAGAGGAAAGATTCTTAATGTTCAAAAAGCTCAAGAACATCGTATTTTTGATAACGGTGAAATTGGCAATATGATTAGCGCAATTGGTGGTGGATATGGTACTGAATTTGATGTAACTAAAATTAGATATCATAAAGTTGTTATTATGACCGATGCTGATGTTGATGGCAGTCATATTAGAATTTTACTTTTAACTTTCTTCCATCGATTTATGAAACCATTAATTGATAAAGGTTATGTCTATATTGCTCAACCACCTTTATACAAATTATCATACAAAAACAAAGACTATTACGCTTATAATGATGACCAACTCGATGTAATTAGAAAACAATTAGATATTAAAAACACATATCCAATCCAACGTTACAAAGGTTTAGGTGAAATGGATCCTTCTCAACTTGAAGAAACAACAATGGATCCAACCAAACGAAAGATGCTTAGAGTTACAGTGGATGATGCCATTGCAGCTGATCAAGTCTTTAATGATTTAATGGGTGAAAATGTTGCCCCTAGATCAGAATATATTGAAAGAAATGCCAAGTTCGTTAAGAACCTTGACGTCTAAACGGAGGAATGAAAAATGAATGAAGAAAAGAAAATAGAACAAGAAACTTCTATAACTGAGGAAAATCAATCAGAAGACGTTGTTGATGGAATTGTTCCAGCTTTAAAAGATACTGAAATTGTCAACGAAGTTCAAAACTCCTTCCTTGATTATGCAATGAGTGTTATCGTTGCTCGTGCGCTTCCTGATGTTCGTGATGGTTTAAAACCAGTTCATAGACGTGTTGTTTTTGGAATGGCACAAAATGGATATACTCCTGAAAAACCATTTGTTAAATCAGCCAAGGTTGTCGGTGACGTTATGGGTAGTTATCACCCTCATGGAGACGCTGCGATTTACTCCACTCTTGTTCGTTTAGCTCAACCATTTAGTATGAGATATACTCTTATTTCTGGACACGGAAATTTCGGTTCAATGGATGGTGATGAAGCAGCCGCTATGCGTTACACTGAGTGTAAATTAAATAAAATGGCTTTAGAAATGACTAAAGGCATGGATGAAGATACGGTTGATTTTATTCCAAACTATGATGGTACTTTACAAGAACCTGTTTGTTTACCATCTAGATTTCCAAACTTATTATGTAATGGTAGTGATGGCATCGCTGTTGGTATGGCAACAAAAATGCCTCCACACAATATCTCCGAATCTATTGATGCTATCGTTGCTTTTTCAAAGAATAGAGATATTACTGTTGATCAATTAATGCAAATCATTAAAGGTCCAGATTTCCCTACTGGTGGATTAATTTATGGTTTAGGTGGAATTAAACAAGCTTACGAAACTGGTCGTGGATCCTTTAAAATTAGAGGCCGAGCCACAATTGAAGAACGTGAAAACGAAAAAAGTAAAATTATCATTACTGAGATTCCTTATCAAGTTAACAAAGCTTCGTTAGTTGAAAAAATAGGTGAATTAGTTAGAAACAAAGTAATTGATGGAATCACTGGAATTAGAGATCTTTCAAAAGAAGATGTTAAAATCGAAGTTGATTGCCGTCGTGATACTGTTCCTCAAGTTATTCTTAATCAATTATATAAAAATACTCAACTTGAAGTTTCTTATGGAATTATCAATTTATGCATCGTTAATGGAGCACCAAAAGTTCTTTCATTACGTTCAATCATTGAAAATTATTTAGAATTCCAAATCTCGGTTATTGATCGTCGAACTAGATTTTTAAAACGTAAAGCAGAAGGAAGATTAAAGATTGTTCAAGCTTTACTTATTGTTCATGACAATATTAATGAAGTTGTTGAATATGCTAAAAATAGTAAAAATACTCAAGAATTCGTTGATTGGTTAATGAAACGATTTGATTTTGATGAAGATCAAGCTAAAGCAATTGTTGCTATGACTCTTGGTAGATTAAATGCTATCGAAACAACAAAATTAAATGATGAACGCCAAGGTTTAGAAAACAATATTAAAAATTACTTATTTATTCTTGAATCTAAAGAACATGAACAAGATGTTGTTATTAAAGAATTATTAGAAGTTAAAGCGAAATTTGGTGATCCAAGAAAAACCGAAATTTCACATAGTATCTGTTCAGTTGATGATGAAGATTTAATTCCTGAAAATGATATTATCATCACTTTAACTCAAAAAGGATATATCAAACGAATGTCCTTAAATGATTTTAGAACTCAAAATAGAGGCGGCAGTGGAGTTAGAGGAATGACGGTTTATAGCGACGATGAAGTCGTTAAAATGGTCTCAAGCAAAACCCACACTGATATCTTATTCTTCTCTAGTTTAGGAAGAGTTTATCGTAAACGTGGACACGAAATTAATGAAGCAAGTAGACAATCCAAAGGGATACCTGTACTAAATTTACTAAATCTTGAGAAAAACGAGAACATTATGTCGATTATTTCCGTTGATGAATATAAAGATAAATATCTCTTCTTTGCAACGAAAAAAGGTATTGTAAAACGAACCAAACTTGAAGAGTTTGAACGTATTAATGTTAATGGAAAATATGCCATTACCCTTAAAGAAGAAGATGATTTACTTGATGTAAAAGTAACTGATGGAACTGCTAAGATTATTTTAGCTAGCGATAATGGTAAAGCTTGTGTCTTTAACGAAGTTGATGTTAGATCAATGGGTCGAACTGCAACTGGCGTTAAAGGTATGAAACTTAAAAAAGAAAATAAACTCGTTGGGTTAGCCACTTCTCTTGAAGGAGATAAAACCTTTGTTCTTAGTGAACTTGGCTTAGGTAAGATAAGTAATTTTGATGATTACCGCTTAACTAAACGTGGTGCAGGTGGTGTTATTACCTTAAAAGTAACCAGTAAAACCGGTGCTTTAGTTGGATTAAATGTTGTTAATGGCGAAGAAGACATTATCGTTATCACAAATAATGGACAAGTAATTCGTACTACTCTTGAACAAGTTAGAGTAATTGGTCGAAACTCTCAAGGGGTTAAAATTATCAACTTAAAAGCAAAAGAATCAGTCACTTCCTTTGCAGTTACTAAAAAGGAAGAGGAAATTGAAGAAGAAGTTCTTGAAGAGCCTACTAATAGTATTGAAGAAGTAAAGACGGTTCAAAACGACATCGATGAGGAAGATGGAAATTTTGAAACAAACACAAAAGATGAAGAATCAACCGATATTTAGTTATGAAACCTTTAATTATAAGAGAAAACAAAGCAAAATATTCCAATTTCGAAAAGACCCGTTTAAGAAAAAATCTTAAAGGGTCTTTAGAGTTGAACAATTTTCCTTATTTAATTTCTTTCTATGATGAAGGGTATACTATTGCACACTTTGTCTGTCTTGCTGAATATAAAAAGTATCGATCAAGCATTAATGAAGGTGTCAAAGTTGTTTTAAGTGTTCTATATGCTGAAGAAGATTGTGAAGGAAGAATTTTTTCCAGACAAAACGAAAATAATTACGTTATTGAAAAAAGTTATATTGAATTAATAAACGAAGTTGATTTAGTGTTGGTTCCTTCAAACGAAGCAAAAGTACTGCTTGAAAAATTTGGGGTTAAGAAAACTATTAAAATCCTTTCTCCAAGCGTAAATGTTACTAAATTTTCAATCGCAAATACCTATGTTAAAAATATTGCTTATCGATATTTAAAATGTCCCGAAGACATGCAGTTTATTATTTCAATTTTTGACCATCAAGATATCGAAGCTGCTAAAAAGATAAGACTTCTGGCTGAACATTTTCCAAAACTAAAATTTATTGGTGTTTATCATTGTGGAATGGTTCCACCAAAACTTAAAAAAATAATTAAAAAACCTTTGAGTAATTTAATTTTTACTCAACCGCTTGATGAAGATATCTATGTTTCGTTAGCTTACAATGCTAAAGCTTATTTATTTTTAGGTTCTAGTCCTGGAAATGTCATTGAATGTTATGAAGCAATGGCTAGTGAAACACAAATAATCGCATTAAAATCATCCATTTTTACCGATATTATAATTGATAAAGAAAACGGGTATGTTTATAATGATTTTGCTTCTCTAGAAGATGGATTACGTGATTTTGTTACTAACAAATTAGAATCTACTATTGAACGAGAAAAAGAAATAGCGAAAAATAATTCGCTAAAAGTAGTCGGTGAAAAATTAATTCAAATCTATAATGATTTATAAGGAGTAAATATGAACGATCTAAATTACATTATTGAAAACAGAGAAAAAGTTGAAAAATTACTTCATGGGAAACTTTATGATGTTGATTTATCAGGTCTTGTAAGTCTTGTTAATGAAAAGAAAGAACTTCAAAAAGTTACTGAAAGCAATAAAGCAGAACAAAATAAATTATCTAAATCAGTTCCAGAAGTTAAAAAAGCTGGTGGAGATGTTCAAGCAGTTTTCGCTAAAGTTAAAGAACTTTCAAACGAAAATAAAGCAAACGAAGATAAATTAAAAGAAGTTGAAGAACAAATTAATAAAATTTGGTTTGCTTTACCAAATATTCCAGATGAGGATTTACTCGCTGGTGGTAAAGAAAATAATAAAAACATCTATAAATATAAAGAAAAACCTGTTTTTAATTACAAAATTAAAGATCATGTTGAACTCGCTGAATCTTTAGGTTTAATTGATTATCAAAGAGCTGCAAAGATTGCTGGTAGTGGAGCTTGGATTTATACCGGTCTTGGTGCACAACTTGAATGGGCTATTTTAAATTTCTTTATTAGTGAACATCTTAAAGATGGTTTTACCTTCATGTTACCTCCACATTTATTAAATTATGATAGTGGATTTACAGCTGGACAATTCCCAAAATTTGAACAAGATGTTTTCGTTTTAAAAGATATTGAACCATTTAGATTTTTATTACCTACTGCCGAAACCGCTTTAGTTAATTTACATCGTGATGAAATCTTAAAAACTGACGAACTTCCAAAGAAATATTTTGCATATACTCCATGTTATCGTAAAGAAGCTGGTAGTTATCGAACTGAAGAACGTGGAATGATTAGAGGTTACCAATTTAATAAAGTTGAAATGGTTGAATATACCAAAGAAAACGATAGTGATCGAGCTTTTGAAGAATTGGTTGGTAAAGCAAAATCATTAGTTGAAAAATTAGGATTACATTTCCAAATTTCTAAACTTGCTGCTGGTGATTGTTCACATTCAATGGCTCGTACCTATGATATTGAAGTTTGGTTACCATCAGTTGGTATCTATAAAGAAGTCTCAAGTGTTTCAAACGCTCGAGATTATCAAGCTAGAAGAGGTAAGATTAGATATAGAGATGAAGATGGAAAAGTACATTTCTGCCACACCTTAAATGGTAGTGGACTTGCAACTTCCCGTATTTTCCCAGCACTTCTTGAACAATATCAACAAGAAGATGGTAGTGTTTTAGTTCCTGAAGTATTACAACCATTTATGGGTGGTTTAAAGGTCTTAAAACCAATTAAAAAGTAGTAAAGATTTTATTTTTTGATATAATAATATTTGCCATCGCAATTACAAATCTCGAACCAGGTCAGGACAGGAATGTAGCAGCCTTAAGTGACGCGTAATGTGCGGTGGTTTTTTTATTAAAAAAATTAATTTAACAGTGTAAAAATTCCTAACACTCTATTATAATAAAAGAGGGATTTAAGAAAGAGTAATTTATGTTAGAGTTAAGACACATTCATAAAGACTATATTATCGACAACAAACCATTTAATGCATTAAAAGATGTTAATATTTCTTTTAGAAAAAAAGAGTTTTGTTGTATCTTAGGTCCTAGCGGTTGTGGTAAAACTACTTTACTTAATATTATTGGTGGTTTAGATCAGTACACAAGTGGAAACTTATATATAAATGGTGTTTCAACCAACGTTTTTAAAGCGAAAGATTGGGATAATTATCGAAATAAAAAGATTGGTTTTGTTTTTCAAAACTATAATCTTGTTCCACATTTATCTATTCTTGAAAATGTTGAATTATCTTTAGTTCTTGATGGAGTTGGGCGAAAAGAAAGAAAAGAAAAAGCGATCGAATGTCTTAAAAAAGTCGGATTGGATGGGATAATTAACAAAAAGCCAAATCAATTAAGTGGTGGACAAATGCAACGTGTTGCAATTGCCCGAGCTTTAATAAATGATCCAGAAATTATTCTTGCTGACGAACCAACTGGTGCTTTAGATAGTGTAACTAGTGTTCAAGTTATGGATTTAATTAAAGAGTTATCTAATGAACGATTAGTTATTATGGTTACCCATAATGAAGAACTTGCAAATAAATATGCAACAAGAATTATTAAGATGAAAGATGGTGAAATTTTAAGTGATTCTAACAAAGCAAAGCCTAATTTCTTACCAATAAAAACTAAAAAAGTAGAAAAGAAGAAAACTTCGATGTCTTTCTTAACTGCTTTAAAGATGTCATTAAAGAATTTGCTTACTAAAAAAGGAAGAACTATCCTAACGAGCGTCGCTGCATCAATCGGAATTATTGGTGTTGCACTTGTACTCTCATTATCAAATGGTTTTCAAAATTATGTTGGTCGAGTTCAAAGCGAAACCGCTTCACAAACTCCTGTTAATTTACCTTCATATACAACTGTAAAAAGTGAGAACGAAAGTGAAGATTATAATCAAAATATAAAGTTCCCAGATACGACAGACATTTTTCCATATATTGCTCCAACCTCGACTGTTATCTATAAATATAATAGTTTTAGTGAGAAGTATTTCAACTTTCTTGATTATCTAAAAAATGATAAAAAGTTAATTAACGACTATATAACCAACTATGTTGATAGTTATTCATATAATTTAGTGACTGAATTTCCAAAATCATTTAATGGCGAATATGATCAATCAATTGATTTTGTTGATTATGTTTCTAATTATCCTGTATACAATACTCTTTCTAGTTTAACTGGGTTACCTACAAATCTCTTCCATGTTTTATATGGTGAAGAAGAATACATTACTGAATCTTATGATTTAATCGAAGGAAATTATCCTGAAAAAAATAACGAATTAGTTTTAGTAGTTGATAATTGTAATCGTATTGATTTTTCAATCCTTCAAAAACTTGGTTTTTATAATACAAAAGATGAACAAACCTCAGTAATAGACGGAACTACTTCAAAAATTAAAAGTTTATCTTGGGAAGATGATATTAAAGATAAAACATATAAAGTATTTAATAATAATCAACTATATGAGAACGTTGGTGAATTGAATTTAGTCGATGGTGATAATAATGAGAGAAATTTAAAAGAATATAAACAAAACGATATTAAAAATTTGTTTAGTGACAATGCAAAAGGTAAAACACTTAAAGTTGTTGGAATTCTTCGACCTAAGAAAACTACTACAATTCCATTAATGACAACCGGTTTGTGCTATCTCAAGTCATTACAAGAAACTCTTGTTGAAGAAAACACCAAAGCAAGTTTGGTTGAAGATTTTAAGAAGAATATTGTACTAAAGAACGTAAATGGTTTTGGTACGAGCAACTTTGCATCAATGATTTTTGAACTTTCGCAACTAAGTGCAAACGATACTCTTACAACTTCATCTGTTGCAAATTTACTAAATAAATATTTTTCTTTTAGAGGCGTTAAAAATATTGGTGAAGAATATTCAGGAGTAGCAAGTTACCTAAAAGCAGCTAAAGGTTTTGGTTGCGATATGGTATCAAAAGAGTTGTTAGAAAAAGGTCTTACTGATAAAGATTTTTTAACCGAATATTTTACTAACATGATCAATTTATATAACGAAGGTAAAGTTATTGAAGCAACAAATCTTTTAATTGGCTTCTATGGATACCTTGATTCTTATAGTGTTATTAGAAATGTAGTAATTTTTCCTACCAACTTAACAACAAAGAGTCAATTGCTTGAAGAACTTGATGAATATAACAAAATTAGTGAAGATCCTAACGATATTTATCATGCAAGTAATAAAAATGAACAAATTAATTATGTTGATATTTCTTCATCTTTAACTGGTGGAATTGGTCAAATGATAACGGTTATATCAATTGTTCTAGTAATATTTGCATCAATTTCTTTACTTGTTAGTTGTGTTATGACAGGAATTATTACCTATACTAGTGTTCTTGAAAGAACTAAAGAAATCGGTATTTTAAGAGCAGTGGGAGCAAGAAAAAAAGACGTAGGAAGACTTTTTCAA